>JGI10211J14876_10001499_pt1 | contig 10205 bp, 11 predicted proteins | sample Etolagsediment_FD_14876 | JGI IMG/M metagenome (IMG submission 14876)
GCATACGTATGGTGGTCGATTTTCCCGCACCGTTCGGACCGAGGAACCCGAAAATTTCTCCTCGCTTGACAGAAAAGGTAATTCTGTCTACGGCAACAAATCGGCCAAACCTCTTCTCGAGATCGTCCACATAAATAGCCTCAGAACCTGAACGTATCATGTAAAAGCTCCTTGTCTACCTCCTTTATACGGTCGATTATTGCCTCTTCAAGGCTGGGAAAATGGGATTGAATATGTTGAGGGGTTGAGGTTATAAAAATACGGGATTGATGCATAAGGGCCAGGTGATCACATTTTTCTCCCTCATCCAGATAGGCCGTTGAAATAAGTATTGTCATGCCTTCCCGCTTCATGTCTTGAAGGATGTCCCAGAACTCCTGTCTGGATACGGGATCAACACCATTGGTAGGCTCATCAAGGATAAGAACCCGTGGTTCATGAACCAGAACACACGCCAAACCCAGCTTTTGCTTCATACCGCCAGAGAGCTCACCTGCCAGCCTTTCATAGAAAGGGAGAAGGGTTGAAAAACCGAGATACCGCTGTTTTCTCTTGGTTCTTTCAGGCCCAGAGATATCGAAAATGTCCATGAAAAAATCAAGATTTTCCCCAACCGTGAGATCCTTGTAAAGCCCAAAACGCTGGGGCATATATCCTATCAAGTGTTTTATGTGTGCCCTTTGGGACACTACATCCAGCCCGTCTATTACAATTCTCCCTGAAGATGGCCTGATCATCGTTGCTATCATTCGAAGCAGTGTTGATTTTCCTGCTCCATCAGAACCTACCAGACCGAATATGCCGCCCTTCGTTACATCTAACGAAACATTTTTGACAGCATCAACGTGTCCAAAGCTCTTAGAAACGTTATGTACTTGAATAAGTGAGTTCTCGGAAGGTGTATCAGGTTTCATGTCAGGCGGGTCATTATCGTAACCAGGCATCGGCAGGCATTCCTGACTTTAATTCAAGGTCGGGATTTGGGATCAGCACCTTGACAAGGTAGACAAGCTTTACCCTTTCTTTTTGTGTCTGGATAATCTTAGGCGTGAATTCCCCTTCAGGTGAGATAAATGATACTTTTCCCCTATATGTCTTATCAGGAAAGGTATCAACCTTTATATCAGCTAACTGGCCCGGCTTAACCCTGCCGATTTCTGTCTCGCCAACAAATATCTTCAGGTCAACGGATGAAAGATCTGACAATGATAGCACCTCTCGTCCAGGTAACACCACTTCGCCAGGCTCCACATTCCGGCTGCTTATTATCCCATCAAAGGGTGCCCGTAATTGCGTATATCTCAGTTGCGTTTCAGCCACTTTAAGGGATGATTGAGCCACCTTAACCTGTGACATGGCTGCCTCAACTTCTTTTTTTGACGCCTGTATTTTCTGCAAATTATTGTTTGCCTGTCTGAGAACAGCCTTTCCCTCAGCAAGTCGAGCTCGTGCAGTCTGAATAGTTTCTTTTCTGATCCCCTCACGGAGCATACCAAACGTTTCCTTGGCCTTTTCAAACTCTTTTACAGCGGTTTCGTATTTTAATTTTACACCGTCCCACTCCCTTTCCGTAACAAGCTGCTTTGTAAAGAGACTATCATACCGTTCCTTGTTTTTCTTTGCCTCTTCCATAACATCTTGAGCAGTCAAAAACGTCAGTCTGGCACTCTCTATATCCTGGGCCCTATACCCGGCCTCCAACTCACGTAATTGTGAGCTCAGCACGTCCACGCCTGCCTTAGCTCTTGCAACCTCATTTGGAAGCGTCTTCTTGTAAAGCTCCAAAACTACTTCCATTCTCTGCACATTTTTTATAGAATGCTCCACACCGGCCTGTGCCTGTTCATATCGTGCCTTATATTCGGATTGGTCAAGTGATGCCAGTAGCTGATCCCTTTTCACAAATTCCCCTTCATTCACCACAACTTCAACAATTCGACCGCTTACCTGAAAGCCAAGCTCCGCCTGTTTTGCCTCAACGGTACCGGAGTAGTATAACTCCCTCATCTGTAAGTTCCGTTGTCCATTGTACACAAGGAGACCTACACCAAAAAGCAGGCAAAAAAACAGTATTATGATAACTTTCTTCTTCAACTCGGTACCTCCAGCGACAAATTTTATACCATTTCATACAGTAATAATGCAATGCGAAATATACCACACCATTGCATACTGTCTTTTAAATAAGGCTATAATGACTTACCATCAGGTAATTATAATGATTGGTGTGATGCTTCAGATATAAAAATCATATCTCAGCATTTACGAAGCGCTTTACATTGTGGAGACATGCCAGATACCAAGGGGTGGTAACGTATTTCTCACCTGCCAGGTGAAGAAAAATATTATGAACTGCTATATCCATTCTATTTTGTTCATTGTGATTTCATTATCAACGTCACCGGTGTTGGGAACACCCTCAGGTTCTATGAGCAGCGCTTTGTAGCCCTTTTCAGATGCTGGTTTATGCTCAACCCCCTTTGGGATTACAATCATCTCACCTGGACTTAATTCAATCACCTTGTCTCTGAAATTCATCTGCATTTTTCCGTCCAGGATTATGAAGGTTTCATCAGTGCCAGAGTGACTATGCCAAATAAACTCACCTTTGAATTTCACAATTTTGAATTCATAATTATTCATCATAGCTATAATTCGAACTGAATAATCTTCATCTGGAAGTTTTGAAAACTTTTCCATAAAATTAATTTTTGATGATTTCATTTGTCTTTCCCTCATAATGCGTGAGGTGCTTTGGGGACGCCCTGACAACGGGCAAGAACTCTGACACCACCATGAAACGTTAAGAAACACATACATTAAAACTGCCGCGCGTCAAAAGTCACTTCCACGCTATTGGTTAGGGCGATTTTCGAACGACTGGCTTGATCGCAAACACATAAGCCCTTCGGCTTTCATACTCCACTCCGGGATATGGTTCTCTCTCAATTATCTCTATTTTTTCAAATCCACTCCTTTTTAGACAACTAGAAATAAAATCTGTAGTGAAGAACATGAAATCAATAGAGATTTTCTTACCGAGGTACTCTTCTATATTGATTGTATCCTCACCAATGTGGTATGTGAAAAGGAATAATCCACCTGGCTGTAATACACGAAAGGCTTCACGAAAGGCTATTTTTACTTGTTCTTCTGTAAAGTGAACAATAGCATAGAAAGCCACAACACCGGCTATTGAGTCATCAGCAAATTGGAGTTCAAGAATATTTCCTTTTCTGAAGTTTAACTCCGGATGCATTGTTCTTGCCTGTTCTAGTATTTTTTCGGATAGATCCAACCCAGAGATTTCAATTCCAAGATTTTTCAGATATTCTGTTGTTTCACCGGGGCCACAACCGAAATCCCATACCGGCTTTTTACCCCCGATCTCTATCGAGAATCTTTTGAGTATTTCTTGATCTTTCGGTTTCTTTTCGTGTTCACAAGAAAATGTTTCCGAATATTCTTTTGCTACCGTATCGTACAGGTTCTCTATTTTATTCAAATCCTGTCCCATAATCATAGCCCTAACTTGCTCTTAAGCGATCGAAAATTCACTATCTTTTTCTGGCTCTCATCCCAGAGGTGAAGAAACGGTGACTTCAAGCTCTTACGAATGGTGAGGGGCTCGACGGTTCGCATTGCAGGCGTTTCATCGTAGCACCGTTGTAAGTTATAATTGGGGATGCGCGGTCGAATGTGATGAATGTGATGATAGCCTATGTTACCCGAAAACCACTGGAGCAACCGGGGCAATTTATAGTAAGAGCTGCCCTCCATCGCAACCCGGATCGGGTCCCATTCTTCATGACGGGCCCAGTATACGCCGGCGAACTGGTGCTGGATGTAAAAGACCCACACTGCCATAACACCGCACATGAAAATGACCGGCAACTGGATAAGCACGTATGTCCGCAAACCAATGGTCAGACTGGCTACCACGATAATGGCAAGGATGGCAAGGTTATTGAAATACACACTGTAGCGTTGGCTTTTTCTGGCCCCCTTGTGAGAGAATCTGTGTGCGATCAGGAATTCATAAATAGGTCCAAAACCGAATATGACATAAGGATTTCGAAAAATCCTGTATCGTATCCGTGTAAGTCTGGGTGCCGCCAGGAACTCATCTACGGTGAGTGTCCAGATATCCCCAACACTGCGTCGATCCAAGTCTCCGACTGTGGCGTGATGGATACCGTGTGCTCGCTGCCAGTCTTCGTATGGCGTGAATGCCAAAATCCCACAAATACGACCTAAAAGGGTGTTTGCCTTCCGAGAAGCGAAAAAGGAAAAATGAACGCAATCATGAAAAAAGATAAAAATGCGGCCCAGAAAGCCGGCCGCAAGCACTGCCAGAGCCAGGGTAATCCAATATGAATAACCGGATTGAATGGTTAAATACATCAGATACAGTATCAGGAAGTAAGGGACAAAAGTATTCAGGAGTTCCCAGATCGCCTTTCGGAGGTCCGGCTTTTCATATTTTCGGATGCTCTGGTACCACACTGGCTTGGATGCTTTGCCTTTGGAGGTTTCGTTATTTTCAGGCATATTGAACCTCCTTTCATCTCGGCCCTGATACAACCGAGATTAATATCCTTTTAAGAAAACACCTCATTCACGATTCTCAGAAAATGCATCGATCTTGCCTGAAAAACCCGTGATAATATTGTGGTGAAAGGGCATGTCTGCTCTTGGCTCATGTGATTTTGTCTAAAGAGTCAAACGTAGACCCCATTTCTGGAATGAAAAATATTTGTATAGAAATTTCGGCCCAGGTTGTTCAATCCATTCACGGCAGTGCTTACATTTAATAGTTTGATCTTGGATCTCCTCGAAACAAAAAGGACACCTTTTCATTTTATTAATACCTCAATGAAATTCCATTTTATGAAATATACCGGGCTGTTGAGCAGGGACGATTTAGAAAGAAAAAATAATAATTGAACTGGACTTGATTTTTAAAGTAAAAAATATCGCAGCCGCAATTTATAAGCCCTCTGCTCAAATGGCTGGGTTCTGGTGCGTGGTGACTATTATTATCTTTTAAGCGGAAGAAGACGAGCTCTGGCCTGCTTCTCATTCACAGTTACTAATGCACCCTCATTTAATCGTTCTTCAAATTGTTTCAAAGATGATAAAACTACCGCTGATAATGTCTCCGGTGATACATCCTGAGTACGAATCTGGAATACGCTGGGAGAATTGGCATCGGTTGCTGCAAGAATGGCACCGAAGTCAAGATCATGGGTAAACACGACATGGTTATTGACACGCGCCCATTCCATAATTTCCCGGTCTGGGGCATTGGAAGCGCCAAATTGCGACCAGTGGATAGGTTCATGGCCCGCCAATTTCAAGATTGGTACCCATTGAGGGGAAAGATTCATATCGATAACAATCTTCATGCTGTTCCCGTAGCGAGGGGGACTTCTATTTCTTCAACGCGCCATGCAGCATAATGCAATGCTTCCTCTATATCCTTAGCATCGAGATAGGGGTACATCTCCAATATTGCTTGATTATTATGGCCAGAGGCAACGAGACCGACAATCATTCCTACGGTGACTCTCATCCCACGAATGCATGGCTTTCCCCCCATTACTTCAGGATTGAAAGTGATTCGTTTTAGATTTTCCATGACATCTCCTATATTTTCAGTATGTTATTTGTAATTATACCATAGAAAACGAAAATATGCCATTCCTTTGAGTAGCTGCAGAACGCCCGCAATCACGAGCTTCTGCCCGCTCCTCACGACGTGCAACGAACCGCGACATGGCAACAAACCGATACGCGAAGAAGTATGAGGAAACTGGCGACAGCGGGCAGAAGTCATATACATTGCATTATTCGGCGTCCTCTCAATCCAATTGTATGCATACTTCATGCCTTTGACTTAGTCTTTGCTTTTGCCAAAACGCCAAGCAAAGAATTTGAAAAGAGTTTTTTGTCTAAATATTCATTGTACTTTTGGTTAGCATATTTTCCTGTTAACCCCAATGCTGATAGACTGGAAAGAGGAATTAACCAGGGTACAAACGCTGCTCCCAACGTGACCCAAGAACTCACGGCTGTTTGAGTATGTAACCGATTATATTTGTCTTGAATCTCTTGTATTTTCTTTTTATGTTCATGAAGTAATGAGGCTATTCCTCGTCCAACTTCTGCGGTTACCCGATCTAAATTATTAAGCTCGGATTCATGCAGCATTGAGGTAAATTGCGATAGTTTAGCTCTAAATTCTTCATTTTCGTTTTGTTCTCGAAGATGAGCTATAACATCAATTGGAATATTCCCTAACCAATTAAAGTTCGGTCGTTGAAGAGATCGAACGATGTCAATGGTTTCTGCTTGCAAAAGTTCCAATTGTTCTAACTGTCCTTGAATCATCTCAGCACATAAAACAAAATAGTGCCATTGAGAATCAAACACACTCATTGGGTGCGCATGAAATTCACTTGAGTTTTCAAGTAAATGAAATTGGGGCGCCAATTTTTCAAAGATTCCTAACCACACTAGCTGCCCATCAGAAAACCCCTTTAACTTTTCAACGTATTCATCGGCTCGCCACGTTTGGATAAATTCTTTATACTCTTGCAGGGCTATCTTTAGGTCCAACAATAAATTTTCTCCGACAGGGATAAAAAGATGTTGGGCATGTACGGTTTGCAGAAACTCTGCTTCTTTCGTGTTTACATATTCGATAGTTTCATCTATCGAGCTGAAACTATTCCTGGTATAATACCCAAGAAAACTTATCATGAGATTATTAAGTTGGTCTTTTGTAAACGAATCCTCTCGTTCTAAACTTTTTTCAAAGCTCGGAAAAACAAAAACAGCGGGATAAGCAAGATCGGCATCTACAATTGGTTTGAGTTGTAATATCATGAAAATATTTTCAAGTAACAAAGTAAGCCGATATTTTTCTTCTCTTCTTTCACTTTCTATCCAGGGGAGTACTGGATCTGGAATAAAAATCGTATCTGAATATAGCAACATTTTCTTTAATGCTTGTATATGAGATTTAGTGAAACGACTTCCCCCTCCAATGACAAATTTCAGCCCACCAATACTGCGACCTTCTTGAAAGGCTGTTCCTTTGTATTTCTCATAGAAAGGGATTAATTGTTCTACTCCCCAATTATAGGCTTCTATAAGCCTTTTTCCTATTTTAGAAGCATCCTTCTGAATTGCTAAATTAAAGTCTTCTGGTGTAGAAAATCTATCTGCACTTTTCCCAGTAGCTCTCTTAAATACTTCATCAAGTATGTAGAAATATTCTTTTTGCATAATGTTTGTTTATTGGTTAAATTTTATTGGCAGCCGAACGATAATGATGAGCAGTACCGAATAATGCCGCAATAGCTCCTATAAAAAGTGAACTCACATCAACCGCAATAGATCCCAATCGCCCCGGTGTTAGGCATCTGCTCAATCATTTTGTTGGGACATGTTATCAATATATCAATAGCCGAATTACACTTTCTGTACAAAAATTAAGCCTTAACCAACCAGTAGATAAGGCCTGCCCATAATCCGAGCGCTAAAACAAGTCCAACTGTCCCTAAACCAAATAACAAAAACGGGCCAAATATCCATGCAACGATAAGTAAGTTTGTTGCTATAAGAGAAAGACATCCGGGTTGATCTGCATAGGTGTATTTACCATGTGCCATTTTCCATTCGCCCCTTCATGCTTTTTCCACAAATATCGCCAATGATAATAGGATCGCTCCGTCCTGAAACATTTAATATTTTGATTATAATTTCTCCTTTAAGGCCCAACATAATACTAGACGTCTTATTAGACGTAAAATATTTTGCTATTATTTGATAAGATATTGTAATAAAATTAATTCATTCTATATCTTAACTATTATGTAATTTGATACCAAGTAGAGAATACTACGCTTATTTTTAAGAGGTGGAGTATAATAGTTGGGTACAATCGAAAGTCAGCGGTAAAATGATCATGTGGCATGGAGATTGATTGATCATGATTGTTTATTTAGCTCATTATGGCGTATTGTGATTAGACAAGTGAGGATGTATAGTAACACCCTGAAAACGTTACCATAAGCCATGGCAGATCACAAGAGAAAACCGTTGAATCAAGTCAGTGATGTGATTCGCTTGAAACATTACAGTATCAGGACAGAAGAAAGCTATATCATGTGGATCAGGCGATTCATCCTTTTTCATAAAAAGCGCCACCCTTCAGGCAGTCACCCTTCTTTTTTTGCATACCTTTTTTGATAGAACCCAATATCTCCTCAACAAGGCTATCCCGAGTCTCCGGCGTTACACTGCTCAGCGTGACATCATCGCGATTTTTGATTCCTTGAATAAAAGGGCCTCCCTTTAGGGCGATTGATCCGATGACACAATTGGGAGAATCAAGTACTTGAATGAGGGTTTTCTTAAACAGGTCGGAGAAGCACTCCATCTTGCCAATTTCATCAATTACTATAACCTGCCCTCTCTGCGCGGGTATCATGGCGGAAACTGCAATAGAATCTATATCCTCGATGTTGACACCATATTTACCAACACGGAACCGACTCCTGATATTTTTATGTGCCAGAATACCTTCCCTTCCATCCACGGCATTTATAGAAAAACCCACCCTTCTGCCCTTCTCTTTTATCTCCCTGGTAAAAAAGCCACCTACCGGCTCCTCCATTCTATTGATAACCTTTTCTATTACAGTTGATTTTCCGCATCCAGGTGGGCCAGTGACAAGTATATTACTTTTTTTCATTGTGAAGCGTGTCTTCATGCCTTTCTAAAAATATAGCTTTGGCTCTTGAAGGAGATAAGGTTTTTTGATTCGAAAGGTAATTTCTCATGGCTGCCTATGATTAAAAACCCACCCTGCTCTAGGCTATTCACTACCTTTTGAAACGCAGGCTGCTTGATCTCATCTCTGTAGTAAGTAAGGAGATTGTTCCGTAGAAAGATTATGTGAAAATTATTCTCTTCAAAATTATGTAACATATTGTGCACCTTCCAGAAAATTCCTTTTTGTAACGATGGGTTTATTCTGAATAGGTTTTCATCTTTTTGAACAATAAAATAGATTTCTCTTAAATTCTGCTCTACCTCTTTTATACTACTTATGGAATATAGTCCCTCCCGAGCTCTTCTGATATAAACAGGATTTATATCTGTTGCCCATACCTCGATATCTGGCATAGAGTCAAACCGACTGCGCAGAGTTTCCCACAGCATTTTCATGCTGTACACCTCCTCGCCACACGCACAGCCAGCATCCCAAAATTTTACCTTCTCTTTGTTTTTGCTCAGAATTTCAGGCACTATGTGATCTTCAATTATTTTCCATAGCATGCGGTCGCGGAAAAAGCGACTTACAGAAACTGTCATTAAGCATTCACACTGCTGCCTGGCCTCCTCATCTCTCGCTAAAATATGTAAATATTCATCGACACTTCTGCATCCCAGCTGCTGCATATGCCTGCTAATTCTTTTTTTAACCCCCTTTCGTACTCTCCGGTAACCATCCCAAGAGTAGCAGAAATAATCAAGAAGTTGACGAAATTGTAAATCATCCATACGGTATTCTTTTTATATAGTAGAGAATATTTTTACGCATATGACATAATAAAATTATATAATTATTTACTTTAATAAACTTATGTAACAATTCATAGTTCTTTACTTTTTAAAGAACTTAAAGATAAGGTCACTCAATGTCAAATATGCCAGCGGCGTTGTACGATAGCTCCACGAAAAAAAGGATTCTGTAAAACTCGAAAAAATATAAACGGAGATTTTTATTCCTTATCTTACGCGAAGGTTTCATAAATGACAATTTTCATTATTTAGTAAAAAAATTTTGTCATTTGTACCTTGACTTTCAGCATAACTTACAGTATCTATACCAATAAAATGATAAGTTTTACTGTATAAGTTCAGCCACCAAGTCTCAAAGGCACAAAGGAATGATTATGTATATTATAAAAAATGATATTTAAAAAATTATATAATAATCTTGGTGACTTGGTGTCTTTGTGGCTGAATTATTACGTTTTATTGTAAATGGAGGAGGTCATGAAACTGACGGAAAAGCAGAAGGCATTTCTGGAATATATCTCCCACTATATGGAAGACTGGGGACAATCTCCCAGCTTTGAAGAGATATGCTCCCATTTTGGCTTCACCTCTTACAACACAGTCACCAC
>JGI10211J14876_10001500_pt1 | contig 10205 bp, 9 predicted proteins | sample Etolagsediment_FD_14876 | JGI IMG/M metagenome (IMG submission 14876)
CACATTCACATATATATTTTTTATTTTCGACGCCGCTTTTGTCATTATTTTGTAATCTTTTATGTTTATCGGTTAACAAATGTCGTTTATAATCATTTTTTTTAGACGTTTTAAAGTTACAATTTTTACATTCAAATTTTAGTGAGTTTTTTTGAGTATTTTCTGTAATCATATGTAATTATATAATAGTTACATAAAAAACTCTTAAATATTTTTTAAAAATAAAAATAAAAAATTCAGTAACACTTTAAAAAAAACAAATTTATAAATTAGACCATTATGATGTAAAGTGATTTTTTACGTTTTTTTTTACAATTCTCAAATCGAAAAATAAAAAATGGACATTTTTTTATGTCCAATTTTAAAAAATCAAATCAAGAATTTTTTTTAATTTTTAAAATTTTTTTATTTTTAAAATTTATGCTTTTAAAAATAAAATTTTTATTAAATTTTTAATTATGATATTGAATATATTTTTTAATTATATTATATTAAAAAAATTTATTAAATCAAAATGGTAATATTATCAATATTAAAGAAAAAATATTAATAATATAGTAAAGATATAGTAAAGATATATTTTTTTACCATTTACTTTTTTTAACTTTAATATTAGGTGCTTTTTTATTAGCTTTACTAGGATCATATAGTTCATCTTCATCATCAGAATTCATTTGTTTAGATATTTCCCAAAATTCTTTAGATCCTAATTTAAAATCTTTATGACTTTCAGCTTTATACCAAAAAATTTGTTCATGTAATTTATTACTTTTAGCATTATTTTTAATTACTAAACATTCATAGTTTTCAGTACATTGATCCATTACAGTACAAAAAGCTTCAAAAGTTGGAAACATTCCAGCATAATTGTCATAAATTCTTTTTCGATTAGAAATATATGGTTCACGAAGTATAAAAACATAATCTATATTAGTTCTTAAATTTGGAGGAATACCTAAAGGATATTGCATAGTAATTATTAACATAATTTTCCAATGACGACCATTCATAAATAATAAACGCATTACCTTATCTTTAGTCCAAGTAGCATCAAATAAACAATCATCTAATATAACAAATGCTCTAGGATCAATATTAGTTTTTTTATAAATTTCTTGTTCTTTTTTAATTTGTTTTAAAACAGCACGTTGACGCTTTAAAATATTTTCAACAATAGCAGTATTATATTCATCATGAATAAATAATTTAGGAACATGTTCAGAATAAAAACCATTTCCAGCTTCTGTTCCTGAAATAACAGTTCCAATAGGTATATCTTGATGATAATATAATAAATCTCTTACTAAATAACTTTTGCCAGTATCACGTCTTCCAATTAAAACAATAACAGGTCCTTGATTTTCTTCTGGTTTAAAACTAATAGTTTTCATATCAAATTTTTTTAATTCTAATGTCATATTATATTATCTATTAGAAAAATTAATTATTAATTAGACGCAAGTTATATTTAAGTAATAAGTTAAATATAAAATAATATTTTAATTAAGGTATAGTATAATGAAGATAAATTATAAAAAAAATAATAATTCTTTATTATTTAATCAAAAAAATAAATCTCTCTTAGATATTTCAAAAATACAAAATTATATACCATTATTTAATAATTTTTTTAATTTAACAAATACAAATTATGCTAACTTTAATATTAATTATCCATATTATTTAAATGATTTATTATCTAAAGAAAGTTATAATAAATATAAAGCAAATTTAATATCAAATGATACAGAAGAAAAAATAGAAAAAAATATATTTTTTAAATATTCACCTTTATTGGATCCAGTTAAATATATTTGTAATAAATATGATTTATCAAAAAATTTAATAACTCTTCCTCAAGTTGATATATCTAATAATTTAACACATTCAAAAATAAATGATGTTAATAATTCTGCATATGTAGATGGATTTTTTACATTTTTAACAAGTCAATTATTACATACACATAATTTTATTCATGGACTTGATTGTTATGGAACATTTTTAGCAATTAAAAAAAATTTATTGATTGATATAAGCGATGATATAGATTTTTTATATAATTCAGAAGATTTTCATAAAAATAACAATAATATTTTTAGATTTACTAATAATTTACATATAGATAAATTAAACTTTGATACTAGAAATAATAAGAAAAAATTAATTATTAATGATGAATTAACAAATAATAATATAATATCTCTCTCAAATATTAATGATTTAAAAGAAATTAGTAATATATTTATTTCTAATACTATATCTGATAATAATGATTTATCTAATAATAATTTAATTTTTGAATCTAATTTGAGCCATAAATCTAGAAATACAAATTCATCTGGATCAACATGTTCATCTAGAAGTTCTAATACTCATAATAGTGATGATAAAAATAGTGATGATATTGATAATAGTAATAATAGTGATAAATCTTCTGAATGTTCAGAATCTAGTTGTTCAACAGCATCAGAAGATGAGGTATTAATTTCAATTGATAATTTTCCAGTAGAATTAATAGCATTAGAATGTTGTAAGGATACACTTGATTCTTATATAACAAATAATAAAATTAAAGATCAAGAATGGGATTCAATTATTTTACAAATAATAATGATTTTAGCAACATATCAAAAAACATTTAATATGACACATAATGATTTACATACTAATAATATTATGTATATTGAAAGTGAAAAAAAATATATAATTTATAAAATTAATAATAAACACTATAAAGTTCCTACTTTCGGTAAAATTTATAAAATTATAGATTTTGGTAGAGCTGTATATAGTTATAAAGGAACACAAATGTGTTCAGATAGTTATAGTAAAGATGGAGATGCAGCAACACAATATAATTTTGGAGTTTATTTAGATGAAGATAAACCAGTAATAGAACCAAATTATAGTTTTGACTTATGTAGATTAGGATGTTCAATATTTGATTTTTTTATAGAAGATTTAGATCAAGTAAAAGAAATAAAATCTCCAATTAAAAAAATAATATTAAATTGGTGTTATGATGATAAAAATAGAAATATTTTATATAAAAATAATGGCGAAGAGAGATATCCAGATTTTAAATTATATAAAATGATTGCTAGAACTGTTCATAATCATACACCATTAAAAGTATTAGAAAATGAACATTTTAATCAGTATTTAGTATCAAAAAAATCAATAAATAAAAAGGGATCAATATTTAATATTGATGAATTACCAGTATATTCTTAATTTTTAATAATTAAATTTAATTTATCACTATTATTAATAGTATTAATCTCAATTTCATTTGTAGAACTTATATTTTCTTTTTTAATAAATTTTTTTTCATTTACTAGTAAATTAACTGTTATAATAGAAACTAATTGTTCTATAATTACTGAATAAATTGCAATATCTATTTGAGTTACTGTTATCATAACTTCAAATACACTTCTAGTATTTGATACAAAAAACATAGAATTTGCATATAATAATAATTGAAATTTTGAAAAATCATCAATAATTTTTTTATCTGGATTATAAACATTAAATACTAAGACCGGTTCACCTAATTCAGCAACTAAAACTTTAATACAATTCATAAATCCTATTATTCCTAATAAACCAAAATATTTAGATAAATTATCTATTTTAACACTAATTAAAATAAAATCTGGATTTGGTCCTATTCTAAAATAATTTGATTTATCAGCAAATATACTAATTAAACAACTTATTAATATTAATAATATTATATTTAATATTAAACATAGTTCTACTTTACGCTTAGAGTTCATTATTAATATTATTAAAATTAATACATTTATATTAATTTTAATATTAAAATTCAGGACTACTGACAAAAGCCTGAGCATTACCTTTATCACCATTATTAATTAATATATTTTTAACAAAACCAAATTGATCAATAATTAATAAACCAAGAATTGAAGATAAAAATACCATAAGTGAATCCATAACCATAGGTTTAATGGGTTCTTCTGATTTTTGAATTAATTTAATATGTATAAATTTAATTAATAAAAATGTAATAGCAATTATAGAAGAAATTAATATACTATTCTCCATTAAAAATATAATATAAATTCTATTTATAATATTAACGTATTATATCCTAAAGAACTTCAATATCTTTTAAAATAATTTCCTCTTTTGGTTTAGGATCAATTGATAAATCATTAATAATATCATTTCCTAAATCTATAGAATCACCTATTATTAAAGTATCATCTGTATCTTCATCTTCTTCTTCTTTACGTTTTTGATTATTTATTTTTGATATTTCTTCTAATGTTTCTATATCTTTGGGTGCTTTTACTTTATTTTCAGAACCATTAGTATCAAATGCTATATCTATATCTGAAAATTTAATATCTTGATTATTATTATTATTCGATAAATTTGTATCAATAGTTGGTTCAATAGTTGGTTCAATAGTTGGTTCAATAGTTTGTTCAATAGTATTATTAATTTCTAATTTAATATTTTCTTTACTATCAGGAACTATATCTATTGTATCATTACTTTTTATTTTATTATCAGATTTAAATTCATTATTAGAATCTATTTTTTGATCAACTAATACTTCATTATTATCATTATTATCATTATTATTTTTAATTGGTATAATTTCTTGAGTTTCTTCAACTTTAACATCTATTTCCTCTGTTTCATCTAAATATGCTTTAAGTATATTTTCAACAGGAATACTCTCTCTAATAGTAGTTAGTATCATTTCTTTAATAATAATTTCTAATTCTCTATTATTTTTTTGAATTGCTAATGGACTTATTCCGATTTCAAATAAATATATATTTGTATAAACTTTTCTAGCTATGTTAATATATATTTTATGAATAAAGTTATTAAGAGGTGGAATATTAATATCTACTTTTTTTTGTTTACTACCAACTCGTGAACAAGTTAATGCTTTTAATTGTATAATATGTACACATGTTATTAAATCTTCTAAATAACCACATCCACTTCTTTGAATAATTCTATTAACTTCTTCATCAATAATAGATTGATTCCATTTAGGTATTCTACTTAAAAAATTTTGAAAAGTCATTAAATATTTATCATCTTCATCATTTTCTTTACATAATTTGTATGCTTCATTAAATATAGATTTTAAACCTTCAATAATATAAGGAGTTAAGACATTTAACAATCTACTGCACCATTCATTTTTAGATTCAACTAAAGATGTTAAAGAATAATCATCCATTTACATAAATGAAATATTTTCTAAACTATCATTATAACGAAAAAATATATAATTTAATAAATATAACATACATGTTTTTTCATTTCTTAATTCCTTTTTAATTCTTTGAAATGTAATAAGAACTTTAAATTTATTTTTTGAATCAGGATATTTATTTTCTATATAATTAACTAAATCAAGAGCAGAATAAGCTTTATCATATAATTTATTACATAAAGTAAAAAGATTATCAAGAGAATCAATATTAATATCTAATATTTTATGTAAATTATTATATCTTTTTAATTTATTTGATTTAAAATTAAATGATTTTTCTAAATTATAATTATATAAATTAATAGATTTATTATTAAATAAAGGCATTGATATATATATTTCACAAAATCTTGATAATATAGGTTTTAATAATTTATATTTATCTTCAACAATAATAAAAAAACGTGTAGTATGACTAAATAATTCTATACAACGTCTAAGTGCAGATTGTGCATCAATTGTTAATTTATCAGCATTTAAAAGTATAATACTTTTAAAAAAATTTCCATTTTTAAAATTAATATTTGTTTTAGCAAAAAATTTTAATTCATCCCGTATAAATTTAATACCTTTTCCATGAGCACAATTTACATACATTACATTATTTTTAATAACATCAATTTCATTATTATAAATCATATTGATAAATATATTTAAAATAGTTTTTTTACCACTACCCATAGGTCCATGAAATATAATATTAGGTATTTTTTTATTACTAATAAATACTTTTAATCTATCAATTATATCTTTATGAATTATTAATTCATCCATTAAAATAATATAATTATTAGTATTTAAATAATAATTATATTTTACAAAAAAATTAATAATTATTATATTTAAATTCCTGGTGCACTATTTAAATTTTGTGTATATGGATTTTGTTTAAATGCTGTTAATATATCTGGTTCAATTCTTGCTCTATTTGTTTTTTCACTAAGAATTTGCATATTTTCAAGAGCTCCAAAATTTTGACTGCTTGAAATCATTGTTGGTCCGCCGGCAGACACAGGTATTCTATTATTATTTCTATCATCATCACATCTAATTGTTGATAAGTTTTGATTACCTGTAAATAATTCCATATTACCTGGTAATACAACACTATTTTGTAATTTATTACAATTATTTCTTTGATTCATTACAGCTTCTAATGATCTTTCACCTTGTTGATTTGCATTACCACTTACACTTAATAATTTATTATGATTTGTAGTAGGACGTTGACCATATCTTTCTTGTTGTTCAGATACTAAATAACCATCTCTTCCACCAGCTTCTACATTAACATGATTTAAATCAACTTTATTTTCAGTCATTTGTCTATTTGTAATTTTAGTTTGATCATGTGGATTATAAACACGAGGCCCACTTGTATTATTATTAACATTACCATTTTTTCTTAAATTACCTATAACATTTTCTTTTCGTGTAGGTTTTAATATATCTAATAATGGTGCTATAGTTGCTTGAACAATACTATGTAATGGTCCTAAATCATGATTAGCTGTTGTATTTCTATTATTAGGTAAAATTTTATATCCATCTCTCCCATAATTATCTTTATTAGATGATGCATTTGGTCTATGTGCATGTTGCCATCCTTCTCCTTGTAATTGTTGTCTATGAGTTTCTTCAAATTCACCACGAATATATGTTGCATCACCATCTTTTCCTGGTCCAAAATATTCTTCTGGACAATTTGATTTAATTTCTTTTAAAATTTCTTCACCCCTTTTTCTTTCACCTTTTTCTAAACCTGTAGTTGTAAACCATCTATCAGGATTATTATCATAATATGTATCAGGATGATATTTTTCAACTCTACCTTGTAGACCAACATTTGTTACAGAAGCTAAAGCAGGTCCTTGATGACCATTTAATCCAAATGTTAATTTAGGGTTTGTATCTACACGTAATTCATCTACTGTTTTAGGTAACCAATTTTCTCGAGATTCCATTCCAGAATTAAAACCATTGGAACCATTAGTTGTAAATCCCTGGTTTAAACCAGGTCCAACTTGTTCTGAATCCCAAGGTTTAACATTAGACATTCTCATAGATGGATTTTGTCTTGAAAGATAAAATTCTGTAGAATCTGGTGCTCCTGTAGCATAATTTAAATCTTTTTGTGGTTGAAAAAGAGGTGCTGTTTCTTTTTTAGTAAAATATTGAGATCCTTGTCCTTGCATATTATCTAATCTACTTTCAGATGTATTATAATTTGGCCCTGCACCTTTAATTCTACCTCCAAAAAAAGGAACCATATTATTATGTGTAAAATTATTTTTTGTAACTGGATTTCCAGTTAATGAACTTATATTTATAGTATTCTCTAATTCATTTTGATCACTTTTATCAATTACTTTTTGAAAATTAGTTTGATTAAAATATTTATCAGTGCTTTGATTTGAATTTGGATAATAATTTAAATTATTTTTTTCAGTTGTATTAATAGCATTTGGATATCCACTTACATTTGATTTTTTATTAATATTTGTATAATTTTCTTTTTTTTTATCTTTATCAGTTTGCGACATTATATATAAACTACCTAAAGCTACTATAGGAATTGCTAATTCAGCCATTATATATATATTATATAATTAAATAATATATTATTTAAACAAATTCTCTTTTGGTAAACATTCTTTCATTAAGTAATAATCTTTTTCTAAAATTCTAGAACTTAAATTATTATGAAATGGTATACAAACATTTGTTTGAGGATCAAATAAAGGAAAATCAAAATTATTTTGTTCTAAATCACGTGCAGTCCATGCTGGATTAATAGCGCGAGGTTGTTCAACAAAAGCTTTACATGTTGGATAAATAACTTTATCACTTTTAACTTTATTATCTTCAAAATTATTTTTTTTTAAACAATCTAATGTTAGATGTCTATTTAATCCTAATAATTCACTTTCTAAATTAATTGTATTTGTTTGTAAATTTGCACCCCATTGTTGTAATCTTATAAATGGATCTTCCATATAACATGGTTTAGCTCCATTTCCAGGTTTATTTAACATATATCTACCTTGAAATGTTGATTCTTCTAATTGTTTATGTATACGACAAGGATCATCATGAAATCTTGTAAATGACATATTTATATATATATATTTTAAAAATATTAATTTTTAAATTAAAGCATGTATATATTTTATCAAATAATAAATTATTATTTTAATTATATTAACCACATATATTTTTTATATTTAATATTATAAATAATATACAAATATTATATATGGAAATTAGAAAAGTAAGAAAAACTAAAAAAATAGGAAAAACTAAAAAAATAGGAAAAACTAAAAAAATAGGAAAAACTAAAAAAGCAGGTGGTTTATTTGATAAACTAAAAGAATGGAATACTGGATGTCCTAATGGTCAAGTTAGAATGTTTGGCGATAAATGTGGAATTTTTAGAGGACCTTTCGGATGTTGTCGAAAACGATTACAATTCTCAAATTTTAAAGTAGGTGGAAAAAAAACTAGAAAATATATGTAATTAAATAAATAATTATTTCTAAATAATTAGTAATATGGATTTAAATATAGATAATTATAATATTGATGAATTACTTAATTTATTTAACATTAAAGAAAATGATAGTAATATAAATACATTACAAGAAAATTTATCTAAATCAATTACATTAATTAATAATGAAGTTGATAATTTACCAGAAGATAAAGATAGTTTAATAGATTTTTATACCAAAGCAGCTTTTAAAATATTAAATAATAAAAAATCTACTGAAAATATTATTAAAAATAATAATATTAATTATCCTGAAAAAGAATCATTAATAAATAATTATATAATAGATAATAAAAATGAAAATATAGTAAATAGAGAATTAATAGATGGCGGAGTAAGACAACCTATACCACCAAAATATACTATTAATACAAATATAAATAAATATTCTGAGGGAACATTAAATCCAATTGAGAGAGAAACTATTAAAACTCTTTTATCTATAAATAGTAAGTTTAGAGATACTTATAGTAAAAGTTCAACAGATTTTTCAGTTGAATTAAATGATCCGTATAATAATGTAGTTTCGATTAAATTAGCTTCAATGGAATTAATGAATAGTTATTATACAATATCTGAATATTTAAGGACTAATTATTTTTCTATTGAATATTTCCAATATAATAGTTTAACATTAGATATTAGTAATACTAGTATTTTTGTAGAAAATTTTACAATACCAGATGGAAATTATAATATATTAGAATTAGTAGATACAATTAATAATGGTGTTTTTCAAAATAATGATCCTAGCACATCAGGCAATCCTTATTATAGATTAGTAGAAGCTGTTTATCATCCAATAAAAGGTAAAGTTAATTTTGTTTTATATGATGCATCAGGTAATCCACCTGATCCTAGTTATAATTGGGGTTTTAATATAAATTTTAGAGATAAATGTTTACCAAAAAGACCAGCATTTTTAAATTTTGGATGGATATTAGGTTATAGAGACTTGGAATATTATTTTTTTGAACAACCTATTCCAAATCCTTCAAGCTGTAATGTTGATTTTTCTAATTATAGATATATCTCACCATGTAACGATGGATATTTATCATATTATCAATTTAAAACAACAAATATTTTAAATATAGGTTTTAATCCTCAATCAATAGCAAATACAAGTGGAACACACTATTTTTTATTAGAACTTGATGATTATAATAGAAATCAGAGTGTAGTATTTAAATCTAATACACAACTAAAACATAATGTTCAAGAACCATTTACTTATAATTTATCAAATATTTTAGCTAGAATACCAAATACTGCAGACTATTTTAGTATGATATTTGAAGATTCATCTGATAGAGTATTTAAATCTCGTAAATATTTTGGACCTGTGAGATTATCAAAATTTAAAATACGATTATTAGA
>JGI10211J14876_10001501_pt1 | contig 10204 bp, 8 predicted proteins | sample Etolagsediment_FD_14876 | JGI IMG/M metagenome (IMG submission 14876)
GCGTGAAAGGGGAGTTACCATCGATGTGTCTCACAAAAAGTTCACTACGGACAAGTATGAGTACACGATTATCGATGCACCCGGGCACAGGGACTTCGTTAAGAACATGATTACAGGTGCAAGCCAGGCAGATGCGGCAGCCCTCGTGGTTTCTGCAAAAGATGGTGTGCAGTCCCAGACCAAGGAGCACGCGTTCCTTGCAAAGGTGCTCGGAATCGGCCAGTTTATAGTCCTCATCAACAAGATGGACGCAATTAACTATGATGAGGCAAGGTACAATGAAGTTAAGGGAGAGCTAGAGAAGCTCCTCAAGGGAATGGGCTATGATGTAAGCAAGCTCGTCTTTATCCCAACATCAGGGTACAAGGGAGACAACATTTCAAAGAACTCTGAGAATACACCTTACTACAAAGGACCGACACTCCTTGCTGTGCTGGACAGCTTTACTGTGCCTCCAAAGCCTCAGGACAAGCCACTCAGGCTCCCGATCCAGGATGTATTTACAATCACCGGGCACGGAACCGTGCCTGTTGGGCGTGTTGAGACTGGAACCATGAAAATTAACGAGAAGGTTGTGTTCATGCCCTCCGGAGCAACTGGTGAAGTAAAAAAGATTGAGATGCACCACCAGGAAATGGCTGAGGCAAAGTGCGGAGATAACGTTGGATTCAATGTAAAGGGTGTAGACAAGAAGGATATCAGGAGGGGAGACGTTCTTGGTTCTTCTGCAAGCCCGCCAACAGTTGCAGACGAGTTCACTGCACAGGTAGTTGTGCTGAACCACCCAACTGCAATCTCTGTGGGTTACACACCCGTGCTTCACATCCACACTGCACAGTTTGCAGCTAAGATTGTTGAGATTGTTGAAAAGAAGGGCCAGGAAGGAAAGGCAGACTTCATCAAGACCGGTGATGTTGCAGTGGTTAAGTTCAAGCCACTCAAACCTATCGTAATTGAGAAGTATGCAGAATTCCCTCCACTCGGAAGGTTCGCAATCAGGGACATGGGGCAGACAGTTGCGGCTGGTGTCGTACTGGATGTAGTCCCAAAGAAGCAGTAGCTTCTTCCCCTTTTCATTTTATTTTAAAAAAGTGATTTGATGACGAAGGCGAAAATCATCCTCAAGGGAGAGGCACCAGAAGACCTTGCAAAGGTTATAGACCAGATTAAGGATCTTTCAAGGACTTTGAACATGAACGTTACTGGTCCGGTTCCTATGCCCAGGAAAAGGCTCATGATTGACCCAAGGAGAACACCTTGTGGGGATGGTTCGGATACTTATGAGCACTGGGAGAAGAGAATCTCCAAGCGTCTCGTAATTGTAGAAGGCGATGAGAAGATGATTCGCCAGATTCTACGTGTTAAGGTTCCGGATTCAGTCTTCGTTAAAATCTCCCTGGTTTAGGCCTGGGAGAGTTACCCTTTTTATCCTTTCCTTCCAATAAAACAAGAATGCTCCACTGTACATGATAAAACAGGGAGTAGCTTAAAACAAAAAGGTCGGAGCAAAGCTGTGTTTTTTGGCGCAGCTTTTTGCGCCGGAGCAATACGCCTGTAAAAAGGTGCGCCGTGGTAGCTCAGTAGGTAGAGCGCGTGCTTGGTAAGCACGAGGTCACGAGTTCGACTCTCGTTCACGGCTTAGAATTTTGCAAATGCATAACAAGTTCGTATTTCTTGATTGTATCTGAGGGTTCTTCCACCCTGAATCCTGAATTAATGTAATGTGTCTGGAGTCCACGGCAGTAGGGCATGATTGTGATGCGGGATATGCCGTGCTCTTTTGCGAGTTTTTTGGCGAACTGGATTGCGAGACGGAGAATACCAAAGCCCCGGTTTTTCTTGGATGGCTTGGAATAAGATTGATCTGGTGAATCCGGAGTCCAGCAGGTAATGCTGGAGATGCAAACCTTGTTCTTTTCTTTGTAGGTTCTAATGCCTATATCTATTGTGAGCTCTCCTGCCTCCCTATCTTTGCTTTTGAGCTTTATATCATATCCACCAGAATGTACCCTTTCAACTGTGATGGTGAAGCGCTCTCCAAGGGAATTCATGAGGGAGGTGCGTGTAGTGTCTTCAAACATGAGTAGTTTGGATGTGGGTTTTTTGAAAGGTCTTTGCCTGCGGCTGGGAACTCTCGGAAGCGAGGTTGGCTTCTGGGGCAGTATTCTGAGTGCTCCTTCCATATGTATATTGGGTGGGGGGTTGTATTTAAATGTGTTGGTTAGTGTTTAATTGGGGAAGAGAATATACGTCGATGTAGGGAATTCTCTGACGTGATTTTAAAAAGGTTCTCTATTAAATAGAAGATGGATTGCAATGCAGGACAACAAAGAGCAGCCTCCCCCTACGCTGCCGGAAGACATTGTGAAGATGTCAAAGCACAAGCTTTCCTCGGATGCAAACCCGAGAGAGATATTCTGGGCAATGGTAGAAGCATACAGGGAAGGGGAAGGGTTCGATGCGCTGGTGGAAAAGTACGCGGGGATACGGGAGGCACTGGTGAATATAGGGTGCAGCGTGCTCCAGGAATCCCCAAAGGCGCACAGGATGAAGGTGCCCAAGGCTACGCTGGCGAAGTGCCTGTTTACTATGATTGTAATGGGGCAGTGGGGGGATGTGCTCGAGAGGGCGCTGAATAATTTATATGAAAGGAAGAAGGGTCCGAACCTCAATATGATGATGGCGTTCGGGGATGGATTTACTAATAATAAGGAGTTGGTGGGGGGATGGATAAAGGGAATTCTTAGTGAGGATAGACCTTCTGAGGCAGTATTGTCTTATATTACACAATTGGGGGATGATGAGCTTGTGGGATATGTGAGGGGAGAGTTGCTGAATATCGCGAGAACTGAGATTAATGAGCCGCAGGTTTATGCAATGGAAGCGCTTGCGATATTGCTTCCCGGGGATGCGGATGTTGCAAAATTGTTTGTGGACATGATGGATGATTGGGATTTGGAAACAAAGAGAGTGGCGCTGGAAACAATGAAGATGCACAAAGTGGAGGCGGCTGCGAAAAAGGCAGTGGGGCTGTATGTGTATGAGCCGGATGGGATGTTCAGGATGGCGCTGGAGCACATTATCGGAAATTCCAAGAATGGGGCAGAGGAGGAATTTACTAAGATGTTTGCACGGCTGAGGGGGAAGGAGATGGATGAACTGGGGGCGCTTGCAAAGAAAATTTATGGGAAGAAGAAGGCGAAGGAGCTGATTCCTGAGGGGCTGCCTTCGGAAGTGAAGAAAGAAGCAGAAAAGAGCCTGGGGTGAAACAATGATGGAGATTATACGGATTCCTGAGGAGCGAGTTGGGGAGCTTATGGGGGAAGGAGGAAAAAACAAGGCAAAGATTGAGAAGCATTATGGTGTGAAAATTAGTGTGAAGGATGAGGGGGAAGTAACGATTGAGGGGGATGGTGCGGATGCATTTTTTGCAAAAGATGTGGTGAGTGCGATTGGAAGGGGGTTCAAAATTGCGGAAGCGGTTAAGCTTTTTAAAGATGATTATCTATTCCATGTGATAGATTTAAGGGACCAGTTTAGAACAGAGAATGCCCGCAAGAGAATGAAGGGAAGGGTAATTGGTGAGAAAGGAAAAATCAAGAAGGATATAGAAAATTCCACGGATTCATATCTCTGCATGTACGGGCACACAATTGCGATAATTGCGCCTGCGGAACTGATGGAATTTACAAAGGAAGCGGTATTCAAGATTCTTGATGGGGCGCCACACACAACGGTGCTCAATTACCTTAAAACGGTGCGGGCGATGAAGCTGGCCATTAAACTCAAGGGGTAGGGCATGGCTGAAAACATATTTGGCGGGTTCAAGGAATATTCCGTTGCGGAGTTCTTCAAGAAAAACAGGCAGATGCTTGGGTTTTCAGGGAAAATCCGCTCACTTACTACTATTGTGCATGAGTATATCACTAATTCACTGGATGCTTGTGGGGAAGCGGGAATCCACCCGGACATAGAGGTTTGGGTGGAAGAGATTGAAAAAAATGATAGATACAAAGTGAAGGTGAGGGATAATGGGCCCGGGATTCCTGAAAAAATTCTGGGGAAGGCATTGGGAATGATGCTGGCGGGAACTAAATTTCACAGGTATGTGCAACAAAGGGGGCAGCAGGGAATTGGGGCTGCGGGATGCACGATGTATTCACTGATTACTACTGGGCAGCCGGTGAGCGTAGTTTCAAAGCATGCTGGGAAAAAGGTGAGCTGCAAGCTGGGGATTGATTTTAAGGGGAACCGGCCGGTGCTTACGGAAGTTGTGCGGGAGGATTGCCCTCCTGAGGAGCATGGGCTGGAAGTGGAAGGGGTTTTTGCTGATACCAAATATGAGAAAAGTGCTTATGGAGTGGGGGAGTACCTCAAGAGGACTGCAATCGTAAATCCGCATGCAAGAATTGTGTTCAACAGCCCGGAAGGGGATAGGTTTGTGTATCCCCAATCTGTGGAAAACCTCCCGGAGAAAGCGCAGGAGGTGAAGCCTCATCCTCTGGGAATTGGGGCAAACGATTTGCTGGATATTGCAAAGGCAGCAAAGCAGTACACCAGATTGTCTGCGATGCTGCAGAATGAGTTTACGCGCATTAGTTTGAATAAGGTGAAGGAGTTGAAGGAGCTTGTCCCTGAAGTGAATCTGGATATGAAGCCTTCGAAGCTTACCTGGGATAATGCAGAAAAGCTGGTGGTTGGGTTCAGGAAGGTGAAGTGGATTGCGCCTGCTACTGATTCGGTTATTCCAATTGGGAAGGAACAGATTGAGAAATCATTGAACAATATCCTGAATCCGGAAGTGGTTTATGTTACAAGCAGGCCGCCTAAAATTTATAGGGGGGGAATCCCATTTGTGGTAGAGGTAGGAATTGCGTATGGGGGGGACATAAATAAGGAGGGGAAAGGAGGGGTTGTGATGAGATTTGCGAACCGGGCTCCATTGCTTTTTGATGCGGGAGGATGTGCGATAACACAGACTGCAAAGAACGTAGAGTGGAAGAGATACGAAATCAAAAAGTTTGATGATGAGCCCGTTGCGATACTTGTGAATTTGGCGAGCGTGCATGTGCCATATACTTCTGCGGGGAAGCAATCGATTTCTGGGGAAGATGATATTGTGGAAGAAATCCGAAATGCGCTTATGGAAGCGGGGAGGCAAGTGCAGAAGCACCTTTCCGGAAGAAGAAGGGAGAAAGAAAAGAGCACCAAGAAGAAGGCAATTATGAAGTATGTGGGGCAGATTAGCGGGGACATGGCAGACCTTGCTGGGAATAAAGCGGAGAAAGAGGAGATTAAGGCTGGGCTGCAGAAAATGATTGAAGAGAGGTTTGAGTAATATGGGAGAGAAGGAGACCATTGAGAAGCTGAAGGGCCTTGGGAAGAACATGGTTAAGCAGGTGAAGAAAAAGGAATCTCCCACTTTTGAAACGCCTTTGAGAAGCAGGGGGAATATAGAATATGATAAATCGGTTGGGTTTTTGCGCCTGGGAGCAAAAAGGGAGGAGAGGAAATTTTTGAATGTTGCGCAGGCCAGGACGTTTATGCAGACTGTTGCGGTTGCAAATAAAACCAAGAAGTTTTTGATTGAGGGGTTGCATACAAGCATCAGGGGTTTGTATTATCAGTTGAAGTTTAGTTTGGGGGATAATATGGACGAGAGCCTGTTTGAGGAGCAGACTGAATCGAATTCGCTTATTGAGGATTTGGAGGTGTCAATGGGGATAAAAAGGGAAGATTTGCACCTTACTACGGACAGGAAGGGGGTTGTTGCAGGGGACATGATTGTGAAGGATACATTTGCGGGGGAAGAGACTACCATTGATTGCTCAAAGCAGGGAAGGAGCGGATGGATGATTCCGAGCGATGTGGACAATGGGATGGAATTTGTTGATGTGAAAGCGGAATATGTTCTCGTGGTGGAAAAGGATGCGCTTTGGCAGAGGCTGAATGAGGACAGGTTCTGGAAAAAGGAGAAATGCATTTTGATTACTCCGAAGGGGCAGGCATCCAGGGGCACCAGGAGATTGCTTCGGAGGCTTGCAGACAAGGGATTGCCGATCTATGTATTTACGGATTGTGATGCGTGGGGGTGGTACATCTACTGGACGATTAAAACCGGGAGCATGAACCTCGCGTACCTGGGGCGGGATTTCTCGATTCCGGAAGCAAGATTTCTCGGAGTAACTATGGGAGATATTGATGAGTTTGAGTTCCTGAAAAAACTAACTATTAAGGCGAAGCCGATAGATATTAAAAGAGCGGAAGAGATGATGAGTTACCCGTGGATTAACGTGCATCCAGAGTGGGTTAAAGAGCTCAAAAAAGTGTTAAAGGATAAGCGAAAAATTGAGCAGGATGCACTCCAGGGAAAGAGGCTTACGTTCGTAGGAGAGTACATAAGAAAGAAAATAAAAGATAAAGAGTGGTTACCATGAACCTTCCATCGATGTCGCTTGTGCAAAAGCTTGAGGATATACTAAAAGATGCGCGACCCTTCAAGAGCGAGAATATACAGAAGATAGAGGAGGTACGCGAGGGGATGCTTTTTGCAGGTTTCAATGCACCATTTAAGGGGATTCTGCAGAGGACAATGGAAGAAGCAAAGGATATGGACGAGGCTGAGTGGGCAGACCTAAAGAAGCAGGTTTCATACTTTAAGCAGATTGCTAATCTAAAAAAATATAGTTTGGCGCGGGCGAGCATAGCGCTTTCCGCGCATAAGCTTTCCGCGCACTTTCTGGAAATGGGGTATGCAGACATTGTGGAGCATACTCCTCTGGATGGAAACCATATCGGGGTGCTGATGGAATCAGGGGGAGAAGGGATTCTTGCATACAGAACTATTATGGACAGGATGGACATGATGGCAGATGTGAGCAGGTGCTTTCAGGTAAAGGTGGATAGCGGGGGAGAGATGCATACTGTGCAGGTTGAAGACAAGGAGAGGATTGACTATAAAGTGGCGAGGATGTTTGGACTTGAGGCAGTTGTGAAAGAAGTAAAGCCGAGCCTGAAAAGGAAGCCGATTATTGCATCCAAGGGAACAAGGATTTCGCTTGTGGCTGCAATTGTAAACTATATTGCAAAAACGGTTGTAAGGGAGCTGGAAGATGAAGAACAGGGGGAAATCAAGAAGTATAATGATTATATGCGGGGGAAGGGGCTTAGGCCTGATGTAAGGGTAGATCAAGTGGAGGGGTACGATGAGCTCAAGAAGGAGCTTGCAGAGCAGGGGCTGCTTTCCAAGAAAGACGGGGAATACACGATGGGAAAGAGCCTTGCAGCTGAGATAGGAAAGAGGAAGAGTGAGAGGAGGAATAAGATATTGGAAAGGAGCACCATGTTGCTGCTTGCTCCAATGTTCAAGTTTTACCTTACTACGCCCAGAGAGCAGAGAAAGAAGAACAACCTCTACCCGGGGATGGCAGTGTCTCCGAGCAACAGCCAGATGAGGATATTTGGCTTCCTTTATGAGGCTGATGGGCTGCCTGCAACAACAATCCTCAGGAAAAAGATGGAAATCGAGGAGATGGGGATGCGGGTAGACAACAAAAAGCTGGGGGCGGCGTTGCTCCTGGAAGAGGGAGAAAAGGACGAGGGATGGGTTTCCGAGTTCCTGGGAATGGATATGGATGAGATACAGAAGTCACGAATGCTGCTGAAATCCATAGAGAAAGAGGGGAAGGGAGGAGAATTCCTCAAAAGGATTAAAAAGGATTAGTGAGGATTAGTTGAATCTTAGTCGCAGGTGAGAAATTATGCCGGATTGTTCAAAAGAAGTTAGCGCAATCGAGCTCAAAGGAACCAGGGATGACATCTATAGGCAAATAACTGACAATAAGGATGCAGAATCATTCTTTTTGAAAACCAAGCCTAATGTGATGATGTTTGTGGTCCTGCTTAATGAGACGAGAATAAAGAAATTGTACATAAGCGAGGGCATTTCCAGGACTATTCCCAGAAAAGTGATGGGGAGCCTGGGGAAAAGCGTAGAGGTCATTGTAAGGAAGTGCAAGAGGGGAAGGCCGCAGAAATATAATGAAAAGAAGATTAGGGAGGTCATTTCCAAGAAAACTAGCAATGATGAGAAAATGAAGGAGCTCAAGATGCCCAGGAGAACATTCTTCTACTGGAAAAAGAAATTAGGGTTTGGAAGGAAGAACTAGCTTTCTTCCGCTTCCTCTTCTTCTGGTTCCTCCATTATGTCAGGATATTGAGCGTGGGCCATATAGTCTATGAGGTTCTGCTCGTGCTGGGCCTCATTATATTTTTCGCAAGTTAGCAGAAGCTTATAATGGCCTAGGAGCCTGAGCCCATATTTTGCTTTGTTCTGTGTCTCCTGGGGGAGTTTGGGGTATTCACATTGGCTCATGTAATTTATGAAAACCTCGTTGTTGCAGCAGGGACCCGAGACAAGATTTCCCTCCTCGCAGCAATCTAAGAAAGCTTGCCCTGAAACCGAACCTACTTCACATTCCTCATCCGTTATCTCCTTTTGTGCAATGAAGTTGCCGAGCCAATTATTCTTCTCATCATCAAAGGTAGACCATCCGGAATAATAGTATGATGAGGCAAAGATTGTTATTGCACCCTTCATGTTGAGGTATTCATCGCTATCTTCCCCATAAACAGTTTTAAGCGTGGTAAGGCCAAGTTTTCCCTCGTTGTTGGAAACCCAGGTGCGGCCAATCTTTAATTTTTCAAGGAGGATTGCAGTTCCCATGCAGGCGTTATGGGCTTTGTTAAAGGGGTTGAATCCCTTTTCAGCATTTCCGGCGCACCAGAGTGCCTCTGTTTCTGTTATGCCGCTTGGACCATATTGGCCCCATATCTCTTGGGGGTATACATGAACCTGCATCAGGCCCATCGAATGCTTGCGCCAGTTTGTCGGGGCGCACTGTGTTCCACAGATGCCCTCGGGGTCAGTTACGCATTCAGGAAAGCTGGTCAGGCCAAAATCAACATTGGAGGCTTCGCACATGTCACAGGCATTTGGATCGGAACAGTAGCCTTCTTCGTCCGGCTCATCCAGGCCTGTTTCGCCCCAGGTTATTGCACGGGCAAGCACAGGATCGGAATCCCTGATATCTGAGAATATGTCGAGTTCGGGATAGAGCTCACATTTGCTCTCGGGATCATCAGACAGGTCCGCATTATCTTGAGTATATGCATCAAGATCTATCTCTTCAGGTACTTTATTCATCATCTGGCCGCTGCATCTATAGAACGTGGAGAAAGGGGCGACCCCTTTGTCCTGGTATTGTTCAATGCTTGGCGTGGAGCCATAGTATGAATCAGAAAGCTGGAACATGTTGAAGTTGTTTGCAAATGAACAGTCAGCACAGGGAACAGGGGAGAAAACTACCGGGATTACTCCTCTTCCTGTATAGTAGACCTGGCAGAGGGAGAACCATTCTGCGTGCTGTGGGTAGGTTGAGCCGTCTACTGCCATCATTCCGCAATCTGCGCATTCAAGCGGGCCTGAGCCAATTCCATAAAGTGAATAGGGAGCGAGCCCAATTACCCCATTGTTCACGAAAGAGGGGATGAATTTGTAGATGTCCCCGTATGTCCGGGTTATTTCATCTGAATTCCATTCGCAGTAATCAATGGAACCGTAGGGGGCTGCACTGGGCTGCCCATCATCAAGAAGGAAGTACGCCCATAGTGTGGGTTTTCCATGCTCCTGGAGTATGTATTTGGAGTAAGCCAGTCCATCCCAGAGTAGGGAAGAGCCTACGCAATTCTGGGCATAGTGTGAATTGAGGCCTACGGCAACAAGGTCTATGCTGTCTTGGGCCTCCTGGGTCTCAAAAATGTAATCAATTGCATCGTAGGTGTGGTTATAGCCATAATACTCCCCGTCAATTTCAGTATAGTTGTATTTGAACTGGGGGGCAATTGCGATTAAGCATTTGGGGCAGCTGGCTTTCATTGCGATTGCCTGATCGATTGCATCATTAAGCTGTTGGAGGTTGGAGGGGTCGAAATCAAATTCAGAAGTAAGGATTACCGGGCCGGATTCCTGGAACTGGGATGCGATGTATGCAGCATGTTGAATGTTCATTGCTTCTCCGTTGCTGTGAAGGAGGTATACAGGGATCGTGTCCTTTTCAAGGAAGCATTCTGCACGCTCGGGTTGAGGGACAGGGTAGTCGAATCCATCAATGGAAGAAAGCCAGCGAACTGCGAGACGCAGGGA
>JGI10211J14876_10001502_pt1 | contig 10201 bp, 14 predicted proteins | sample Etolagsediment_FD_14876 | JGI IMG/M metagenome (IMG submission 14876)
ATGTCTTTGTATATCACCTTGTCAACCACACCCTCCCTGGTGTATCGCTTAACGGCATCCATGTCAGGCTCTTCCGCCATCTCCGGCAGCCCTCCCTTCAGGACGAACTCCCGAAAGAGCGATTTGAGCTTGGCGCCCGGCGTCGCTGCTATTCTGATGCCCCTTAGCTCCAGGAATTCCTTGAAGGAGAGCGGCGGGACATGGTGCTCAAAAATCCTCCCTGCAAGCGTCTCCTTGGCCTTCCGGCCGATGAACAGGCTCTCAGAGCCGCTTATTATGAATTTTATTTTCGGATAGAGGTCATAGTACTTTTTTACCTGGTCCTGCCAGTTCTCGAGCTTCTGTATCTCGTCCAGGAATATGTACGTTTTATCGCTTCGGAAGTCCCTTTTTTGCACCTCCCTGTACGTCCCCAGCACATCATCAAGCTCCTTTACGCTCTCATCGAATGAGAAAAAAAGGACATTGACTGGCTTTGTTTCTTTTTTGAGAATATGGCCTATAAGTTGGTACATCAGGGTTGTTTTCCCTACTCTCCTAAGCCCAGTGATACTAATTATCTGTCTTTTGTTGAGGTCTTTTGCGAGGGCGGAAAATGGCTTTCTCTGGTAGCTCTCAAGCAGATCAGCAGGAACTCGGCCAGAATACCACCACTCGTTAAATTCCTCCAGCTTTTCCTTTTTCATGTTTGTACATCATAATGTACATATATATAAATGTTATGTTCATTAAAAGGTACACACTTGGAGAGTATAAAGTATACTTAATGATACAAATTGTTCGCTTCTAAAATCCTAAATAACCAAAAACTAATCACATATGCCGATTTATTCTCAAGGAGCATGTCGTGCAAACCTCACCAAACCTCAGGCGTAGTGCATGTAGGGCAATTTACAATATCGGACAAATATTATTCTTGCTAAGCAAATCTTATTAAATCCCGAAACAAATGTATCGAAAGGGCTAAAATCATGAAAAAATATCTTAGATCATGCCAATCAGAATTTTGGCAAGACGTATTCAAGAGGGAAACAGAATATTTAGTAAGGGCACTAAAAGGCTATAAAGATATTTTAAGTGTAGGATGTGGTCCTGCCATCGTAGAGCGTGGATTGCAAGAAAATGGTTTTAATGTTATTGGATTGGATGTTTCCGAAGACGCATTAGAGGAGGCTTCAGATAGCATTAGGACCGTGGTTGGCTCAGCTGAAAAGATGGAATTCAATGATGCTACCTTCGATGCCGCAATTTATGTCGTATCTTTGCAGTTCATTGATGATTATAAAAAAGCGATTCAAGAGACGGCAAGAGTGCTAAAACCTAATGGAAAATTGGTAGTAATGCTTTTGAACCCTTTGTCGGAGTTCTTTGAGGTAAAGGGAAAACAAACAGGCTCTTATGTGAGTCAGATCAAGCATCCCTACTTGGCTCCAATAGAAAAGATTATTCGGGGGCATTTTGCTGTTGATAAAGCAGAATACAGATTAGGGATTAGAAATAAGCGAATATTTGATAGCCAAAATCCGAGTTTGGCGGCTTTATATATCATTCAGGGGACTAAATCATGAACAAAATAATGTATAAACCAATCGGAGTTATCCACTCTCCGTTCCAGGAGTCTAAGGGGACACCGATACAATCCACGGCTACGGAAGGTACTGGAGGAACCATTGAGATATTTACTGAGTTCACGGGGGGGCTGAAAGATCTTGAAGGATTCTCCCATATAATCTTGATATATCACTTTCATTTATCTAAAAAATACTCTCTAACGGTAAAACCATATATGGATGACAGTATCCATGGAGTCTTTGCCACAAGAGCGCCAAGCAGGCCGAATCCAATTGGCATCTCAATAGTTCGTCTGGTTAAGGTTGAAGGAAATATGCTTTATGTTAAAGATTTAGATGTTGTAGACGGAACTCCTCTTTTGGATATCAAACCCTATGTTCCTGAGTTTGACATTAAAAGCGTTGACAAAATTGGCTGGCTAAAAAAGAATGTTAACAAGCTTAATGCTACAAAAGACGATGGCAGATTTGTCATTAAATAGCGGGTTCGAATATCTTACACAGCACTATTTACTTAAATCGATATGTTTCAAGCCAATTTTTAAATTTTTATTAAGCGCACTAAACCCGGGGTATAATGCGTGGTGGGGCAATTTACAATATCGGACAAGTCTTATTTTTGTCTATCTGATAAAGTATCGGATAAGTGCTGTTTTTTGCTATCCGATAATCTTACATGCAACGGCTTTGTGTAAACTATCTACTAATAAACTACTAATAACTACTAAATTAGTAGTAACAATGTAGTGGGGAAAAAATATAAATATTTGCTCTACTAAACATCTATATACCTTTATTGCTATTGATTTATAATACCAAAAGGTATTTATAGTGTAGTGGGGAAAATATATTAAAAATGGCATACGTACGTGAAAGAGAAAAAGGGGATAAGAAATACTACGAATTAGTGGAAACTATACGCGAGGGAGAGAAAGTTAAGCAGAAGTTCATCGCTCATTTTGGAACCCGGAAACCGAGTCCCGCCGAATTGGTTATGATTAACAAGAATCTTGATGGCAACGATCGTGTTGATGTGGAAAAACCTTTGCTGGCAAAAGAAGAGGCCGAGAAGATCGAAGCAGCAAATAAAGAGATTAAAGATAGATTCAAGGACTATTCCAAATCTGCAAAAAAGAATTTTTTCGAAAAGAGGTTCTATGTCGATTATATCTACAATACGAACGCCATTGAGGGCTCCGAGGTTACAAGGGATGAGACTGGGCTGATTCTTGAAACCCATCAGGCAATAGAGGGCAGGAGCTTGCGCGATATCAATTGGGTGGAGAATATGAGGGTTGCCATAGAGTATGTTAACAATTACAAGGGGGATTTAACTGAAGGGTTTATCAAAGAAATCCACAAGAGGGTCGACAAAAACAACGAGGGGCGGCTTGCTGGAGACTATAAGCGTTTCCCGAATTACATTGCAAATCACCTGCCAACACACCCGATCTTTGTGGAGAAAAGGATGAAAGAGGAGATTAGGTGGTACAATAAAAATAAGGAAAAATTCAATTCTTTCGAGTTTGCTGCTATTATGCATGAAAAAATAGTCACAATACACCCCTTTGAGGATGGAAACGGCAGGACAGCAAGGCTGATTCATAACTTTATACTGCAAAAGAACGGCTACTATCCTATTGTATTCTCAAAGAAGACTCAACCACAGTACTATTTAGCGCTAAGGATAAGCCAGGAGCATAAAGACTACAGGCCGTTCCTGGAGTACGTTCTTGGGGAATTTGCGAATACTTTTGAGAATTATGTGCCGTGAATGATTTTTTGCTCAAAAAACAGTTCGATAATCACTACAGTTACCCCTACAAATCTGTAAATCTTTACATTTTTATTAAAAAGTAGGGGTAACAGTTTTACGCGAAAACTTANGTATTGTTTAAATACAACNTCAACCTAACATTAACTGANGAACAAGAACCCGCCAGCGCACCACGACTGTGGNTGAAANCCCGTCTCCCGCACCAAATCTTTTTATAGTTCTCTGCATGATTAGAATGCCATGAAAGGATACACCTTCATGTTTCTATCTGTTCTCTGCATTGCAGCAATGGGGTCGATTGTGAATTTAATAGAAAACATATCTGTTTTCACAATCGCCTTTTACCGGCTCCTTTTTGGGGCGATCGCACTTGCAGTTATAATGCCTTTCTTGGACAGGAACTTCCTAAAAGTCAGCAAAAAGGACTTGCTCAATTTCACCCTAATTGGCTTTATACTCGCGATAAATATCCCAATCTATTTTGCAGCCTTCATCTTTGCCCCGGTTTCAAATGTGCTGATACTTGAAACCCTTTACCCCCTCTTTGTAATCTTATTTGCATCAATCTTCCTCAGGGAAAAAACAACCCGAAATGAGCTTATTGCCCTCTTAATTGCTGTTATCGCAATGCTAATGCTAAACCCATTATCCAGCGGATATGCATTGGGGAACCTGCTTGCTGTGGCAAATGCAGTTACATTTGCAATTTTAATAGTCTACCTGCGCTATGAAGATAAGTCGCACTCCATCGGTTTTGTTTTTTGGTATATCCTCTTCGGAATGCTTTTCCTATTGCCAGTTCCCTTCCTTTTTGGGTTCGGAAACCTGTCTGGTAATCTGCATTGGCTCCTGATGCTAGGGTTATTCTCAACTGCGTTTTACTTCATTTTCTTAAATTATGCCCTGGAGCATCTAAGGGCAGATGTTGCATCACTAATAGGTATTACCTTATACCCGTTTTTGGGAATCCTAATTGCTTTGCTAGTTCTTGGCCAATTTCCTACTGTGAAAATGGCTATTGGGGGCGCTATGCTTATTTTGGGAGCCTCTCTTGTTGTCAGAGAGACCAGCAAGCATCACCATATTTTAAGAAAACCCTAAAAATTGCTTTCAAAATATTCGGAAATCAAAAAATATTAAATACCGTCGGGGTCATAAGGCATGTATGAACGATATCCGGCACAGGATAGAACTGGTATCAGAAGACGGGCCAATATACGCAGCAGAAGTCCCATATAATGACGAGATTGAGATTACACGGCTAATGGGATTTCTGCAAGCAAATTCCGAATACGAATTTGACAAGAGCGATGTTTCCGAGCTCCATGGCGCTGCCAAACTTGTAGCTTTCTACATTGGGGACATTGTCAGCGAGAAAATGCTTAAAGCACCCCCTCTCATTGGTGTAGCATACATTCGCATGTTCGAGCCGGCTGATTATGCGAGAGTCAAGAAAGGGGTCCACGAACGCTACAAGGATACAGTTGATTTTAAGGCAACCATGGGCCTGTTCAGCCAGCTCAAGGAGAAGCACCCCTACCTCCAGTGGTTCGTTGTCAACAAGAAATTCCGGGGCAAGGGCTATGGAAGGATTATGATAAACCACCTAATTGGCCTAATAAGGCGCAAGTACGTCAATTCAAAGTTCTTTTCAACATGCATCAAGGAGGAGCATCTTGAGGAAAGCGATGCGAAGAGCCTCCAGAAGATATTTTACGAGTTTGACTTTATGCCGCTTGGCAAAATCCCCTCTGGCAAAAGATTTTTTGACCACGTTTATTACATCCGGACTTTAAGGGCTTAGAAAAGCTTAAAACCAAACTGAACCTAGCTCTCAGCGTGGACAACAAGACAATTGTAATAACAGTCGGTACCCTTATTGCAGTCTTGGTTATCGGGTTCTCAATCATAACAGAGAATGCGTTGGAGCGCCGCTCCGCAGCCGAGACAAAAGAGGCTATAGAGCTTGTTAGCAGCTCACTAAACATCCCAATCTGGATAATCCTGCTGGCGGCAGTCATCCTGGCCCTCATTGTAATTATCGTGACGCATAGCCATTTCTTTGTGTATGAGGTGCACAAGATTGAGGCAAGGTTTGAATAACCGCAACCTTAATATCTAACATAGTCCAGTATTTACATAGCATGGAATTCCCATTTAGATCCCTGCTCTTATTTTCCCTAACTTTGATAGCAGTCGCCATGGTCATTTTCATAACCGAGCCCGTGCCAACCGGCGACATTGTCCTGGACTTCCCCTGCTCGATTTCCTTCGATGTGGCTGCGCCAAGCTCGATAGAGGCCACTGCCGAGGAGACTACGTCCTTTGATGTCACCATTGAAAACATGAAGTGCGGGATTTCACATGCTTCCTTGACTCTGGACGAGTTCCCTGTGGAGTGGTATGCTGTCTCGCCTAGCTATGCGGCGTCAATCTCGCCCGTGGAGCCCTTTACCTACAGCATAGACCTGATAATACCAGAAGGCGCGAGCGAGAGGGTATATGTTGCCAGCTTCTTCATAAAGGCAAATGAGGGGCAGTTCCGCCAGAAGGGGAGCATAGACATAAGCATAGTTGCTCCGCTTGAGAAGCCCCAGGCAGAGGTTGCCGCTGAGCAGCCAAACCTGAACCTGACCCTAATAGAGCCTATTGAGGAGTCCGAGCTGACATTCTCTTTCTTGGTTTCATTTGCAATAGTCCTCGGCGCCATAACCGGCGTGTTGTACGCTTTCTTCCGCTAAGCTTATATATTTCCGCCCCTTATGTTAAAGAATGGCAGAGGGTGGCTGGAAAGAGACAGGCGTTGGCGTTATGCCCGGAATATTCCACGGAGTCGTGGGGGTAATTCTTCTGGCCCTGATGCTACTCCTCATATATGTCCTGCTTTCCCCATTATTGAAGTTCGCGGCCCTGATGGTATCGTAATTTCCCAGCCGAAAAGCTTAAAAACCACTTATTACAACAAGGATAGCTACGTATGCAAAAATCGAACCCGAACCTGAATTCTTTGATAGGCATCCTGTATGCCAAGTCGGAGGAAAAGGACGCAAACCTCTGGCGTGATGTAGCGAAGCGACTTTCCAAGCCCATCAGGAACTGGGCAACCCCCAACGTTGGCCGTATTTCAAGGATTACAAAGAAGGGGGACGTTATCCTGGTTCCTGGCAAAGTCCTGGGGGCAGGCATTATTGACCACTCAGTGGAAGTTTACGCATACAGCGCCTCAAAGGGTGCGCTCGACTCCATAAAGAGGGCGGGCGGCAAGTTCGCCACAATTGAGGAGCTTGTCAAGAAAAACCCGACAGGGAAGGGGGTTATGATTATAAAATGAAGGTCATAGATGCTACAAACCTCAGCCTGGGAAGGCTGGCAAGCTACTCCGCGAAGCAGGCACTCTCCGGTGAGCAAATCTCAATCATCAACTCAGAAAAAGCACTTGTAACAGGCAACAAGAAGGCGATTCTTAAAAAATACTTTGAAATGAGGGACATTGGGACAAGGTACCAGGGCCCATTCTACCCAAGAACGCCGCATCGCATGGTCAAGAGAGCCATTCGGGGCATGATTCCCTACAAAAAGCCAAGGGGTAGGGCTGCCATGAATCTGGTAAAGGCATACATCGGCGTGCCCCCTGAGCTGGCCGAGGCTGAGCAGGTTTCCGTTGACGTAGCCAAGGTTGACATTGCCCACAAGCGAAAGTACCTGACTGTTGGCGACCTGTGCAAGGAGCTTGGAGCAAAAATAACATGGTAAGCAAAAAGGCTGTTGTAGCAGTTGGGAAGAAGAAGAGCGCTACTGCCCGCGCCTCAGTTTCAAAGGGAAAAGGCTTAATCAGGGTAAACTCCACGCCGGTCGAGCAGTGGGGCTCCTACATCTCAAGAGGCCTGGTAATGGAGCCTGTTCTGATTTCTGGAAAAGCATCAAAGTCAGTTGACATAAGCGTCAATGTGAAAGGCGGCGGTGCAATGGGTCAGGCAATGGCCTCACGGGTTGCAGTTGCACGTGCGCTTGTCAAGTATTCCGGCGACGAGTCCCTGAGGAAGGAGCTTCTAGCCTACGATGACAAGATACTGGCAGGCGATTCAAGGGTAAAGGAGACAAGGAAGCCCAACCGCTCAAAGGCCCGCGCAAGGAGACAGAAGTCTTACAGGTAGAATGCCATTATTTCTTCTTGTTCGTAGCAAAAAAGTGCTACCAGCAAAACTGAAAGAAAGAGTGGAAGAGTTAGGCCCAACGGACGAGTTAGCTCTTTATTATGTTTTAAAGTACTACAATCAATTCAAAAAGTCTGTACCTATGACTTATGTTTATAACAAGCTGATAACAGTTCACGGTATTAATACGGGCTACTCTGTTGGCTTCGATGGTAGGCTTAAGCAGAAGGGTTTTGCTCAATATGATAGTATGCGAAATGACAAGGCATGCGTTAAGCCCATGATCTCCAAAAGGCAATTTCCTCTCCTCCTAAGCTTTCTGAGAAAAAGGGTTAGGCAATACCTGCTTGCACTTCATTATGTGCTAAAGCGGTACAATAGAGCCAGAAAGCCAGTGCCTTTGGAAGCTGTTTGCAACTTTCTCAAAAAGCATGACATAATGATTACCGAGGATCACCTAAGCGAACTTAAACTTCCTACTGCCCTCATTGAAGTTAAAGGCCAAAAGAAGATTCGTTTTAAACCCTATATACCCAAAAAAGAAAGGATTAATATACTAGAAGCTATAGAGAAGGAGATTAAAATATGATTATACCAGTACGCTGCTTCACATGCGGGAAGCCAATAGCAAGCCAGTACGAGGAGTACAAGCGCAGGATAGAGAAGGGCGAGAGCCCGAAAAAGGTGCTCGATGAGCTTGGCCTGAACCGGTACTGCTGCAGAAGGATGCTTATCTCGCAAGTAGATATGATTGACGAGGTCGCTGAATTCCGTACCTAGACTACTTTTTAGCTGCCTCAACCACGTTTCTCAGCAGCATTGCTATTGTCATTGGGCCTACTCCGCCAGGAACAGGCGTAATCCAGGCTGCTTTCTCTTTAACGGCCTCAAAATCGGCGTCGCCGGACGGCTTGCCCTCATAATTCCCAAAACCGGCATCAATAACCACTGCACCTTCTTCCACCATGTCTGCCTTGATTAGCCTTGGCACGCCAGTTGCCGTAATTATTACGTCTGCCCTTTTTGTATGACCTGCGAGGTCTGCTGTGAACTCGTTGCAGACTGTCAGGGTCGCATCCCGGGCTAGGAGCATGTTGGAGAGCGGCTTGCCAACCGCCATTCCCCAGCCGACGAGGCAGACCTCCTTTCCTTTGAGCTCAATCCCTACCTCGTCCAAAAGCCTGATAATGCCCTTCGAGGTGGCACTCTCAAACCTTGCAGTCCCTGTCAGGAGGCCGCCAATGTTCTCTGGGTGGAAGCCGTCAACATCTTTCTCAGGGTCAACAGCTGCAACTGCCTTCGCAGTGTCTATATGGCTTGGCAGCGGCATCTGGATTATGATGCCGTGGACTGAGCTGTCATTGTTCAGCGTCCCGATAAGCTTCAAAAGCTCATCCTCTGCCACGTCCGCAGGCAGCTCGTGCTTCTCGGAATGAATCCCAGCTCCTTCGCAGGCCTGCATCTTCAGCCTGACATAAGTTTGCGAGGCCGGGTTTTCCCCGACAAGGAGTATTGCAAGCCCCGGCTTATTCGGGAGATTTCCAACTTCTTCCTTTAGCTTCTCTGTAATTCCAGAAGCAATGGTTTTGCCGTCTATCACTTTTCCTGCCATGATTTTTCCCTCAACACTGGGGCATTTATTAATTTTTTATTTATACAATGGGAACTGGTCGCACAGCCCCTTCACTTCTTCCTTTACCCTCTTCTTCAGTCCTGCATCGTCCTTGTCCATAAGGACCCTGTCAATCCACTCCGCAACCTGCCTCATCTCGGACTCCCTCATCCCGCGGGTTGTGATTGCGGGCGTTCCCAGCCGTATGCCTGACGGGTCCATCGGCGTTCTAGGGTCCTCCGGAACCATGTTCCTGTTAAGCGTAATTCCTGCCTCGTCAAGGGCATGCTGCGCCTCTTTTCCAGTCACGTTCTTGTTCGTTAGGTCAATTAGCATCATATGATTTTCAGTGCCCCCTGTTACGAGGTCATAGCCCTTGCCTAGAAGCTCGTCTGCAAGAACCTTAGCATTCTTGATGACCTGCTTGGAGTATTCCTTAAATTCAGGCTGCAGCGCCTCCTTGAACGCGACCGCTTTTCCCGCAATCTGGTGCTCGTGCGGCCCCCCCTGAAATCCCGGGAAGACTGACTTGTCAATTCTCTGCGCAAACTCTTCCTTGCAGAGTATCATCCCTCCCCTTGGGCCGCGCAGGGTCTTGTGGGTTGTGGTTGTAACAACATCAAACAGCGGCACTGGGTCGTTCATCAGCTTTGAGGCGATAAGCCCGGCAATATGCGCAATGTCTGCCATTGTGTAGGCCCCTACCTCGTCTGCGATTTCCTTGAATGCCTTGTAGTCTAAATCCCGCGGATAAGCGGAGTAGCCCGCCAGGATGAGCTTCGGCTTTTCCTCGAGGGCGATTTTCCTGACCATGTCGTAGTCAATGCCGGTGCCCTCCTTGTTCATCTTGTAGCGGACAAACTTGTAGATTTTCCCAATAGAAGTTACAGGATGGCCATGCGTCAGGTGCCCTCCGTGGGAGAGGTGCATGCCTAGCACAGTGTCCCCTGGCTCGAGGAGTGCAAAATAGACTGCAATGTTTGCAGGCGCCCCCGAAAGCGGCTGGACATTCGCGTGGTCTGCGCCAAAAAGCCTTTTTGCCCTATCAATGGCGAGCTGCTCTATCTGGTCTATGTACTGGCAGCCG
>JGI10211J14876_10001503_pt1 | contig 10199 bp, 7 predicted proteins | sample Etolagsediment_FD_14876 | JGI IMG/M metagenome (IMG submission 14876)
ATGATTCAATAAGAACCGGGGGCCCTTTTTGATCTCCATTATCTACTATGAGGTTAACCTGATAAGGCTGAAAAGAGTCTCCTTCAGGAAGACCGAGGGAAAGACCAGGAATAGCTTGCTGTTGCTGGGGTGTAAAAATTTGCAGATTCTCGGTCATATCTTCAAGCATGGCATCGAAATAATCATTGATCTGCTTGCTTTTATAGCTATCCTTTATAGGTGCAGTTAGCTCTGTAGCCATTTTGGTAAACATCAAGCGGTCCATTTTCTCTACATCTTCCTGGACCTCCTTTTGCAAAGTCCTGAGTTCAAGGGAGATTTGTTCTATATCCTTTCTTAGCTTTTCCTGCTTTTTTTTCAGTCTTTCAAACTCTTTCTTTGGAAACCTTCCTTTTTCCACCATTGCTTCAACCTGATCGAGATGCATAGGATTTCCATCAATTAAGGGCACAACCTCAGGCCGTTTCGTCTGCCCCACCTGTATATCCACAAGGGCAAATCCCTCCCCCCTTACTTTCTTATCCAGGTCTTTGAAGAAGTCTTTCCCCTTTTTCTCATATTCTTCCATGATCTCCTTTTTTCGGTTGAGATAATCCTGGCTCTCAAAAAACCGCGGGATATCCTTCTTCAGGGTTTCAACAAAATCGTGAACATCTTTTTTGAATTTGCGCCCCATCCCTGGCTTAAGGCGCAAGAGAATAGGTGCCTCAGTGTTTTTGAAGTTGTTGACATAGCAGCAATCGTCTGGCACTTGAGCCTTCTTTTTGGATATCTCTTCAAGTAATTTTCGAACGGTGGACATCCTGCCTGTGCCTGCCATTCCCGTGACAAAAACATTGTATCCCTGTTTATCCATACCCATACCAAAACGAAAGGCCTCCACACCTCTTTCCTGTCCAATAATCTCTTTGAGTGGCTTTAGGTCTTCAGTAGTCTCAAACGACAGAGTAGCTGAATCAAGTCGCCATCTGAGTTGATCAACGGGTACTTTTTTATCTGATTCTTTTTTAGGCATCTATGAACTCCTCCATATTGTCACGTGTTATTTATCAGGTGATCACTTTATCTTGATTTTGACTTTTTGAGATATCTCCGGCTTACATTTACGCATAATGATAGTTACTATACCCTCTCTATAGGTAGCTTCAACATCCTCAATCATAATCCTACAGGGGAGCTGAATGCTTCGGGAGAAAGACTCATACCTTCTTTCCATTCTATGATAATATTCACGTTCCTTAACGAATTCTTTTTTCATCTCTCCTTTAATGGTCAGGATATCATCGGTAATGGAAATATCCAGGTCTTCAGGATTTAAGCCTGGAATTTCAGCCTTAAGAATGAGATCTCCCTCTGTCTCGTATAGATCTATAAAAGGAATATCTCTGGAAGGTCTTTGGAAGTGAGGCATACCAAAATCTTCCCGCAGCCTGGCAAAGAGGCGGTCCATGTCTCTCCTCAGCTTATTGATCTCTTGATTCTTCCATATGATCAGCCCTGGCATTATTAAACCTCCTTCTTATTCTTCAGAAATGTTACTACTCATTATTCCATTTTAAAAACTACCTTTTGAACATGCAAGGATTTTATTTAGTAATAGTATGTCTTTCATGAAGTGCAGGGTACGTTCCTTAGTCAACCACTATAACCGATATATCCTTTGTTAAGTGGAGAACTTTTTGTGAGACACTCCCGAGAATAAACTCTGGTATACCGGACAGTCCCCTTCTTCCCAAAGCAATGGTGTCATACCCTGAATTCGCTTCGCTTATAATATCCCTTACTACCCCTTTCTTCTTTGCCTGAGCTTTTATGATGATATTGTTTTCCTCAAACCCTGCATTCAATAAAATTTCCTTGGCCTTTTGCATGGCTTCGTTCACCAATTCCTTCTTTTGGTCCTCCAGTGCACAAAATTCGGCCTGTTTGGATATAAAATAAGGAGTTAAACTCGGACTATTCATATCGCATATGGCGGTTGTATCTGGAAGAACACTAAATAGTGTTATTTCCATCTCTTTTGTGAATGATGTAGCAATAAATTCCACTACCCTCATAGCATTTTCAGAATCATCAAATGCAACTAATATTTTTTTAGCCATTGTGTATCTCCTTTTAAATATTTTATCTCCCCTACCTCCCTCTCATCCAAATGAAATTGCAGGTTATGAATTACCCTTTCTTGATCCTGGAGTATCAACGGTCAACGGGTCAAATCTTCGTTTGACTCATGTTCTGTTTTTTTTGCTTAACAGCAAGTGTCATTCACCAGAATAGAAATAAAAAAGCTCCACGAACACTGCGTTGGTGGAGCTTTTGGAAAAACCTCATGCTGGAATTGCAGATCCCCAGTGGAATAGTTACTGATTCCACCACAGTACGATAGTTCCTACCTACGGGGCAGGCGGGGTAAGCATTGCACAGGGCAGGCATAATACCCTCCTTAAAGGGCTTAGTTACATTGTGGCAAACTTACGCCTGTGGTTCTGATTTGTCAAGGAATATAGGTGCAGATGGGATTTGGGATTGAGGCATTTCAACGGGTCGTTCGTGCAGAAATTGCTTAAAAGCCATTCTTAAATCATAAAATGGTAATTGGTTCTAAAACAACTTATGTACAAGCTTTAAGCCTTTATTTTGGCAAGTTCCACATGGCCGGGCCCCAGTGGAATAGGCCGTGGAATTCCACCCCAGTACCATCTGCCGGAGCTACAGGGCAGGCCCCAGTACGATAGTTTCAACCTACGGGCACCGAGCTGCGGCATCTTCGACCCCGAGGGGCGGGATCTACGCTTCGCTTCGACAGGCGGGGTGAACCCTTCCATAAAGATTAAACCTATTCAGTTAAGAACTAATAAATAGGATCATACTACATTTTCGTGATCCTATTAATCGTACCATGATCCTATTTTTTCCCATTCCGCTTCTCGACCCTTTCCAAGGCAGCGGATTTTCTTTTGCCTTCTCAGATCCGCGAGGGCTCGCTTGACGGTGGGATAACTGACACCTGGACAAGCCTGCAGGATCTCACTGAATTTAAAGCGGCTTGGAAGACGTTTTATCGTGTGTTGAACTAACTCCCTTTTTGCACCTTTAGCTGATGTAACTGCTCCAACCCGTTCTTCGAATTCCTTGTAGGCAGCAATCAGAGTCCCCAGAAAATAATTCCACCAGGGAAGAAGGTTATGTCTTGCTTCATGCCATCCTTCAGAGCTTCTTAAGAGGACTTCATAATAGGTTCCCTTACTCTGCTCAACGATTCTTTCCAGGCTGATGTAGCGCCCTACATCATAGCCAGCTTGGTGGAGCAGGAGGGTAGTCAGTAGGCGACCGATTCGCCCGTTGCCGTCCCAAAAAGGATGGATGCACTCGAAATCGAAAATGAATGACGCAATCAAAAGCAGAGGCTCGGCTTCCTGCTTGTCCATCATCCTGTGGAAAAAACTACAAAGCTTTCTGACAAATTCATTAACTGCCAGGGCCGAAACAGGTTGGAAACGAACCACCTGGCGCCCGTCAGGAAGTATTTCTAATATGGCATTGTCCTTCTCCTTCCACTGCCCACCCTTTTCGGACGTATGAGCGTACATTTTCCGATGAAATTCGAGGATGAGATCAGGACTTGTATTCATTCGGTGTGCATTGGCATGTATCTCACCGATTACGTCTCGATACCCTGCCACTTCACCTTCCGGGCGGTCCTTTGGCGTTGTTTTTTCATCCATGATGGCTTGAAGACGAGCTTGAGCCACAACAACCCCCTCAATCCGGTTGGAGGACTCGACACTTTGAATCATGGCAACACGTCTCAAGGTTTCCAATATCTCAGGGTATTGTTGATGGTACATGCTCTGGTGTCCACGATATTCACCAAGAGCCCTCACTGTCATAAGAAGATTATGGGAAATCGGTTGTTCTAACAGATAGCCATGTTCAAATGATCGCATGGATTACCTCATCGTTCAGATTTCGATTTTTACACTACTCTGTTATTGTTGCCTGACCTCGTATTTTCCTTTTTCCTCTTTCACCTGCATCTGGGTAATTCGGGACGCCCTTGACTAATTTGACTTATATTTTTCTAATAGAAAAAAAGAGATCGAATCTGCTCTTAACTCTATATGCGGTCAACCTTGTTTAGCAGGCACAAAAAAAACAAGGTCCTGTTCTCATATTGAGAAGTAGGGTCTTGGTTAGATCAACTCATGATCCCTCCTGATCGAGGTTAAAACCAATTATTCTAAAACTTAATGATAATTACCTAAAATCAGTTGATTGGTCAAGAAAAACACGCAACGATGAGATTTGGGATAGAGGCATTGAGGGATTGGGAATTTAGGAATTGAGGAATTGAGGAATTGAGAGCAGAGGGCGTTGCGATTTTGGATTGATGATTGTGGATTGCGGATTTGAGGAAAGCGAAAAGCAGAAGGGATTGGCGATTTTGGATTGCGTCCGTGTTAAATCGGCTTTGCCGTTTCACATCTGCGAAAATTTCACAGGGCAAGGATTGTGGATTTTGGAAAAGCAGAGGGCGGAGGGCATAGGGCTAAGCGAGTAGATAAAGACTGGCTGCGACTAATAATTGAAAAGTTTCGATTTTAATCGAAATTTATTGACTTTATTTTCGATTTGATTTAAAAGTATTGCCATGGAGACAATATACTACACTATGAATCCCTGGTGGGAAGGGAAAGATTTTGAATCAGGCATAGATAGACCTGAGTACCTATACCGACTACCTACCCTGCTCAAGAGAAAGCAGGTTGAGGTGATAATTGGCAGTAGACGAATTGGGAAGACAACATTAATCAAGCAATTCATTAAAAGGCTTCTGCAAAATGGGATGCCTAAAGAGGATATATTTTACCTCGCCCTCGACCATCCCGCATTATCTAACCTCTCTATATCAGAGCATTTAAGAAATGTGAGAAAGATATTCATGCACGAGCGTGAAAAAAAATTGCTTCTTTTTTTTGATGAAATACAGGAGAGTCCAAATTGGGAGATAGAGCTCAAGAACGTCTATGATCTGGAAAATCTAAAAATATTTTGTACCGGCTCTACCTCTTCTTTAATACAAGGGCAAGGCGGCAGGCTTACAGGCAGACAGATAATTACCCCTCTCTATCCACTCAGCTTCGACGAATTTCTCCTGTTTCACGGTGATAAACCAAGCCTGAGCGAAGATTATAAGTATGAAAAACTAATGGAGGAATACCTGGAAGTAGGTGGTTACCCCGAACAGGTGCTCCATCCCTCAATTGAGTATATGAGCAACCTTCTTGATGATATACTTGCGAGGGATCTTATTAGGCTCTATCCTATTAAAAAAGCCTTTATCTTAAAAGACCTTCTACGATTAATAGCGGCCTCGGTAGGTTCTCGCACGAGTTTTAACAAGCTTGGCAAGGTTCTCGGGTTATCAGTTGATACGGTAAAGGAGTATATAACGTATCTTGAATCAGCCTTTCTGGTAATGTCCATGGAAAAATGGACGACTTCACTTTCAGAAAAAGTCTATGCACAGAAAAAGATCTATTTCAGGGACACCGGGATCAAGACCCTGCTGACCGGAACAGCCGATGAGGGAAGCAAGGCGGAAAATGCAGTATTTGTAGAATTACAAAGAAAAAAGATACCCTGCGGCTACTTCGCCGAGAGTGAAAGAGAGGTCGATTTTATCACCGGAACTATCAAGAAGCCCAGCCCAGTTGAGGTAAAATACCTCTCATCTTTTGACTGGGGTGACAGGCGCTTTTCTGGAATCAAGCTCTTTTTACGTCGATTTCCAGATACAAGGCGGCTCCTCCTCATCACAAAGAATGCAGATAGAGAACTAAAAGTAAATAAAACAAACATCACCGTGCTCCCTATGTGGAAATTTCTGTTATCATCGGAGTCATATCTGAGATTGTAGTCGATAGCTGTGAGCTGAGATGGCGCCGGGGGCATAGAGCATGGAGCCCTGGTGAAATAGCAAAAGGCCCCAGTGGAATAGGTGCTGATTCCACCCCAGTACCATCTGCCGGAGCTACAGGGCAGGCCCCAGTACGATAGTTTCAACCTACCCTACTTAAATAGTCCTGCGGAATTTCACCCCAGTGAAGTAGCGAAGACTTCACGGGGCAAGCACGGCACGCGGGGCAAGCGGGGTAAATATGGGGAAGAGGCAGGTTGCAGGTGGGGTAATGATCTTAGTCCGCCTCTTATGACACCCTTACTTTTAGACAGTATGCTTTAGCATATAGCCGGTTATGGCTCCTAAGCCCCATCCAGGCCATGATGCTCTGTCTTTGTATACCATGAGGCGGGATCAGTCAGGTACTCCTCGGCGTCCTTCAGAGAAAGGTAATGTCCGTGCTCAATACGGGCAAGCAGGTTGAAAAACTCTTTTTCTTTTGGATCAGAGACGTTATCTCGGAGTTTAGCATAATGGGATGTCCCTTTGGACTCAAAATCGATAGCTGTCTGGATGGCCTTCAGGTCGTCGTCATCTCTTTCAGGCGTCTTATCTAAATTTTTCACTGAGTCTTTCAGGATATCCTTAACGATCGTGTCTTTCACCTTGAGGGTAAAGGTTTCAGGCCATTTTTCATTCATCTCCCACCTCTCATGAACTTCCTTCAACCTCTCATAGTGTTCTAATTCCTCATCTGCTATCTGGTTAAACATGGCTTTGCCAATAGGATTTTTTGTCCTCTTGGCATTTTTTAGATAAAATTTCCGCTCCCCCATCTCATTTTTAAGGGCGACTTCCAGTGCATTGAGATTCTCTTTTCCTTCATCATAGCTCTCCTATTTTAATTATAGTAAGGTGTTAGGCTCCAACTTTTTTATCACAGTTCAGTTGAAATTGTCAAAAATTTGGAATCCACGAGTGCCCGATTCCTTTCAGAGTCAAGGCCAATGTGAAAGAATACTCGAAGCTGATCAGAGATCTTTGCAAAACCTGACAATTTTTGTCACCCTAATAACGAGGGTGGTCTTTTCTGAAGTGACTGGCGGCCCGCGACGAGCCTCTCGGCCTAGAGCCTGTCGAGAGCCTCCAGGTCGAACGACTCGAAGCCGAAAGGCTCGGCCGAGTCGAAGGGCGCTGTCTTTTCGTAATGTATCTATGGGGGAAACCGCAGGCATCCCGCTCGATAGAGCGGGGGCAATGCGGAGGGGGAAAACTCCCCCGTAGATACGTTGCTGAAAAGACCAGCCCGAGAGCCTTGGCCTCCGGCCCATAGGGCCTACGCCCCGGAGGGAACTGAAGAAAAGACCATTCTCGTTACAAAAATATTAGGCATGTAAAGGTCTCATATTATAAGCTTAAAGCAGCGCATCGTTGATTAATTTTCAAGCACTTCTTTATTTTGGAACCTGTATCGACCACCTGGGAAGATGGGGAGCCTCGCAGGTGGGGCACGTTTCTGAGTACCCTGCTGCCTGCCAGGCAGTCATCCCTCCTGTAATCACGCTAATGTTGGTAACCCTATGCTGCTGAAGGATACTTGCTGCCATACTGGAACGGTGGGCAGTATTGCAAAGGACCGCTACCGGATTTTTGCTATCCACTTCATTATATCTCGTTCTGACATCAGGAGAAGGTATATGGACTGCCCCTTCAATATGAGCCTCATCCCATTCCCTCTGGGAGCGTACATCAAGGACAACAATATCATCCCTTTGCTCTAGTTTTCGTTTAAGTTCATGAACTGACATATGGGGCAAATATTCCAAGGGCAGACCGCTGATTGCCCATGCATTAATACTGCCTTCCAAGTATCCTACCACCTCATCCAGCCCTACACGGTGAAGTTGTGTTGTGGCCCGATTAATTTCTTCTTCAGAATTTCCCACCAGGAGCAAGGGGCTATTAGGTGGTAGCACCCACCCAGAGAATGTGGAAAAATTCATGGCAGAATCTAAACTATATGCTCCAGGGACATGGCCCCCACCAAAGGCAGTATAATCACGAATATCCACCACTATAGCGCCATTATTTGTTAGCCTCCAGAACTCCTCCGGAGCTAAGGCTTGAGGTACCGGTAAATTTTGTACCAGGGCCGGTCCCTCGGCATTAATGGCAGAACAGCGGCTGAAGTGGTCAGGGACTTGGGGCATGCCAGTCAAGAGAGACTTTTTAAATTCTTCTCTCCTTGTATACTGGAGGGCAGGATTGTAACGCCGTTCGTAACCGATGGTGCTGGTTCGCTTAGCCCCCATAGCCCGCCCACAAAGAGAGCCTGCCCCGTGAGCGGGATACACTTCACAGAAATCAGGCAGTTTCAGGAGCTTTTTATGAAGAGTATCATATAATGTGATTGCCAGATCCTCTGCCATACCAGGGAAAAGGTCAGGCCTTCCAACATCACCCACAAAGAGGGTATCTCCACAGAAGACCGCTGCTGGTTCATCACCTCGGGAGCGGTCGGTAACCACATAGGAAACATGTTCCGGGGTATGGCCCCCGGTTTCCAACACCTCAAGTTCCACATCCTCTATCACGAGGGTATCTCCCTCTGCAACCGGAACGTGATCAAACTGGCAGTTTCCGGCCTTGGGGGCATAGATTTGAGCCCCGGTGAGTTCCTTTAAGTCCAGATGGCCGGAGATAAAATCGGCATGGAGATGGGTCTCTATGATATGGGTTATCTTTAGGCCCATAGCCTTGGCTGTTTTGATATATCCACCAACATCCCGTTGTGGGTCAATGATTGCACAGCTCTGGTTTCCAGCCAAGATATAGGAGCTGTGAGCGATACCCTCAATAAAAAATTGCTGCACATACATTTTTTATTCTCCTTGTATAGATATATCCTTGCAATAAATCAGGCAGTCTTTCTTTTTAGCAAATGACCCCGGCACTTCGCTCCAAGGTTATGCATGAAATAAACTATATATTGAGCATGGAGATATCTTTTTTTGCTTTATGCCCTTGAAACAAGGTTACGTGCTCGGGCCCAGGTAATCGGGATTTATCGCAACGTGACAATAACTATTATACGCTCCGCCTATCAAATCCTGATTATCTGGGCCACTCCTGTGCATGTATAAGGGCATAACAAAAAAAGACATCTCCATGCTTTACTCTACATTTAGTTTCTTAGGAGAGAAAACGAGATAGCTCATTGATATGTCCTCTCTCTTGTTTTGCCAAATCCCTGAAAACTTCTCTCAAGGGGAGCTCAACCGATTCAGCCATCCTCTGATAGAGATCATAGGCCTTGCACTCCTTTTCCAGGGCCAGTTCCAGAATATCTATCCTTTCTTTGGGTGGTTCTTCTTCAATGACCAAAAGAGCGTGAGGGATGGAAATGGCACCTTCCATATGCTCCGATTCTTTAATGCCCGCTAAAGGCGGTGCTTCGGGCCAAATATTTTTCAATCTTGAATAAAGAACCTCCATGTGCTTTTCTTCTGCCTGGGAGAGCTTTGTTAATAAATTGACTATCTCCTTTTCATCCAAATTTTCAGCAACCTGATGATAAAATGTTCGACTTGCCTTCTCCATTTGCAAGGCAAAAAGCAAAAGCTCCTTGATCTGCCCTATTTCTTTGAAAAACTCCTCTGCCTCCTCTGGAGGGCCTTTTACCCTTTCATAAGGCCAGTTCATGATTCCTCCGCGCATGTTGTAGAGTTCCCCAAATTCCTGATTACAAAGAAGAATAGCTCCCCCCAAGCTCCTCCTTCCCGAACGGCAATATGTAATTATCTTCTTATGCCTGTCGAGCTCTGAATACCTTCTATCCAATTCATTTAAGGGAATGAACCTGGCTCCGGGAAGATGTTCCTCTTCATATTCTGCGGGAGTTCTCACATCCACCACGATATATTCTTCTTTTTTTCCCCCTCTGATGATATCCCAAACCTCTTCAGGGTCAATATCTTTTATTGTATCAACTGAACAGGTAAGTGATGTAACCATATACATTGCCTCCTTTAATAAGTCCGCACGTGATTCATTACTATTTTCTTTCATATTATCAGAAACAGTATAAAAAATTTATAAAAAACTTTGTTTTTCCGTAACACTTCAGCTCTTTGAAATTACCTAGTGAATGAGCATGGGGATGTCTTTTTTTACATCATGCCCTCTAACAGGAGGCCTCAGCGTGCCGCTTCAAACCGTCGCACACGGACAAAGGTCCTAGAGAACAATGACGAGTTGCTCGTGCACACGGTTTGAAGCGGCCTACCAGCTTCTCTTT
>JGI10211J14876_10001504_pt1 | contig 10199 bp, 14 predicted proteins | sample Etolagsediment_FD_14876 | JGI IMG/M metagenome (IMG submission 14876)
AAATTGTTGAATAAGGATACGATAACGAATGTTGCACAGATAACAGTTATCCCCAATAAGAGTAAGCGAAAATATAGTTATGTTGCGGTAGAATTGGATTAAGTATGAAGATTACAAGAAAACAACAAGAGGAGATAGATTTCTTGTGTACAGTATTTAATGTTGAACCGAATGATGAAGAGATACAAGATTATCTGAATGTTAGTGTACGCGGAAAGGGTGTTGGGTATAAAAATATAGGTGGTACGAATAATTCATTGTTACTTGCAAAAAGAAGGTTGGATATTAGTATAAAGATGTGGAGAGAGGATTTGACTGTTGGTATTTTGGGGGTTGAGGAATTAAAAGAAGATTTTGATTGTCCTTATGGCGATAGATTGGTCAACTCTATATTAAAATCAGTTACGAAAGAATATAGGACGGAGAAGTTACAGGATAAACCATATAGTGTATTGCAGTTTAGTAACTTCCCATCGGTGGTAAAAATAGTCAATGAACAATTATGACACCAGACCTGAAAACAATTACACAAGAGTTAGCACTATTTCAGAAGAATACACTGGAGACTATCGATGGTATTGAAAAGAAGACTGATAAGTTAAAGTCTACACAAGCACAGATGGAACAGGGATTTGGTGAGATGTTGAAAGGATTGGATAATAGTATAGATGATGTTAGTAAACAGATGAATATTATTGTGGGGAGAGTACAGAAACTAGAAAACACCAACCCAAAGGAGTCAATTTTTAATAGGATATGGAGAAAAAAAAGGACATAGAAACTGGTAACAGTCAAAAAACAGACGATAAACCTTGGTTGTTTAAAAAAGGACAATCGGGTAATCCTAGCGGACGTCCCAAAGGGAAGACTTTAAAGGACTATAGCCGTGAGATGCTTGCTAAAATGTCTGATGAAGAACGACAGAAGTTTTTAGAAGGACTACCTAAAGAGCTTATTTGGAAGATGGCAGAAGGTAATCCGAAGCAAGATGTAGGACATGAAGGTGATGTGTCCTTGAAAGTTGTCTTTGATAAAAGTTTTAATGCAACTACATCAGGAACAACAGAAAGTAGTAAGGAGTAACGCTCGGTTTAAAGTTATCAGAGCAGGGAGACGTTCTGGTAAAAGTTCGGTTGAAATCGAGTCTATGTTATTCAAAGCGGTTAGTGAGAAAAACCGTAATGTCTTTTATATTGCACCTACACAGAAGCAAGCACGCAGTATTATCTGGGAAGCATTAAAAGCACGTATAGGGAATATAGGGGAGATAAACGAATCTCGTCTTGAGATGAAAGTACCAACTCAAGAGGGAGGGTATTCAATTATTTACATAGCAGGGTGGGAGAATAGAGAAAACTTCCGTGGTATGAAAGCTCATCACATTACGTTTGATGAAACTGATACAATGAAGGACTTTTTTATCGGTTGGCAAGAGATATTCAGACCAGCATTGATTGATACTGGAGGGACTGCGGACTTTATCGGTACACCAAAGAAAGAGAACCCAAACCTCAGACGCTTAGAGAAAGACTTTGATCAAAAGGGGGAAGATGCAGAGAGTTTTCATTTTACAACTAAGGATAATCCGTATATTCCTAACATAGAGGATGAGCTTGCGAAAGCACGACGTGACCTTGATTCACAAACATTCAAGCAAGAGATTTTAGCGGAGTATGTAGAGGATGAGGGAGCACTATTTCATTATTCTGCATTGGTGGACATGTTCTCTAACACTCTAGTTAAGAGCACCGAGAAGTATCTTGTCGTTGATATAGCGGATGATGGAAGTGATAAGACTGTATTCAACTTCTTTGAAGGATTAGAGAGTTATCGTATCGAACAATATTCACGATTGAATACAGAGAGTATCATATCTAAGATTAGAGAATATGCAGCACAAGAGAGAATACCGTTCTCTCAGATAATTGTTGATGCTATCGGTGTGGGCGCAGGAGTTGCATCATCATCGTTATTAGATGGTATTGTTGGGTACAAGAGTTCGTATAAAGCAATTAGAACCGATGCTGATCCGGTTAAACTTCCAAATGTGCACTATACAAACAATGCTCCTTTAACCTCTGACTATGCTAATCTCAGAAGCCAGTGTATCTTTACACTTTCTCGATTGGTGAATGACCACAAAGTAGCATGTAAGATTGATGATGCTCATACAAAAGAAAGGATTATTGAGGAGTTATCTATGTACCAAGATGTTTCTAAAGGAGACGGTAAGCGACTTGCTACAATGAAAGAAGACATCAAAGCAATTCTTGGGAGAAGTCCTGACCTTACAGACACGTTCATTATGCGTATGTACTTTGTAGTTAAGGAGACAATGTTACCGATGCAGAGCGAAGAGTCCGCACGAGTTATTGATTCGATTGTTCAACATATGGATAGGGTAAAACGAACACGGTCAGCTAATTCAACACAATGATGCAAAAGAACAGAGTAACAGACTTGGAGATAAAGGAAGACTACCCACCAAATTATTTGGAGATACAAAGTGTACTCGGAAATGTTGGTGTGTATAAACCTATCTTTTGTTACGGTAAAGTAATCTATAATCCTTTTAAGAGAGAGATAACACCAGATATTGAAATACATGAGCAGGTGCATAGTAAGCAACAAGGGGATTATCCCGATGTGTGGTACTACAAATATTTGCATGATAGAGATTTTCGTACCAAGCAAGAGATAGAAGCGTATGGCGCACAGTATGCGTTTGCAAAGAGATTTGTAAAAGGGGAAGTGTTGGAATGGGCACTCACAAATATGGCAGAAGCATTGTCAGGTTCTATTTACGATACGGGACTTTCTCTTGGTGAAGCAGAATCAAAGATACGAACCCTTGCCAAGAAAAAATAGATGTGTTTATACTTATGATAAGCTAATATCTTTCACATGAGTGATACAACTAAACCAGATTCAATTGGAAGTTATGTGCGTAAAGCACAGAACGATTATGTTCATGGTACGACAATTATTTCTAAGCATGTACCATTTTCACAATACGAGACTCTACAAAAAATTGATGCGTATCTTAATTCTCGTTTTACGACAGGACAGTTCGATTCACTAGGGAGGGAGAAACCATTTTTCAATATTGTAACCGCTGCAGCAAATGTATGGTTTCGTGCAACTGACATTGATAGAAAGAATGTTAAGATTCGTGCAACGAAACAAGACGATTGGTTCCGGTCTTTTATCGCAACACAGTTACTCCAAGATTGGATGCGACGAGAGAAGTTCGGACAGTTTTTGAATGAATGGGGGCGTGTACTTGCTCGATACGGGTCAGCTGTTGTTAAGACAGTAGAGAACGACACAGGATTGCACTTTTTTGTAATCCCTTGGAATCAAATTGTGTGCGATGTTGTGGACTTTGATGATAACCCTAAGTTTGAGCAGATTGAATTAACCGAATCTCAACTGAGAGGTCGTATTGCTACACATGGATATGATGAGCAACAAGTCGAAGCATTGATTGAAGCGAAGAAAGCTCGAGAGACACTTGACCGACAAAAGAAAGATAATCGAACAGGGTATATTAAGTTGTTTGAGGTGCATGGTTCTTTCTCTAAAGAATTATTGACTGATAAGGAGAGTGATCGTAATAAGTTTGTGCAACAGATACAGGTCATTTCTTTTGTTGGTAAGAAAGGTAAAGCAAACGAGTTTGATGATTTCGTATTGGTTAGAGAAGAAGAGAAGCAAGACCCATACACTATTACTCATCTTATAAAAGAAGATGGGCGGACACTTGCTATTGGTGCAGTAGAACATCTATTCCAAGCGCAATGGCAGATAAACCATTCTACTAAGTCAGTAAGAGATACACTTGATATTGCATCAAAAGTCGTCTTTCAGACAGCAGACGCTAAGTTTTTGGGACGAAATGTTTTGGATAATATCGAGAGTGGCGACATTCTCATCCATGCAATGAATCAACCGATGACTCAGTTGAATAATCAATCTCACGATATGACATCTGAGCAGAATTACGCTGTGTCATGGAAGAATGCAGGTAACGAGATAACAGGTATATCAGAGGCAATGCTTGGTGCAACACCAAAGTCAGGAACAGCATGGAGACAAACGGAAGCAGTGTTGCAAGAATCTCATTCATTATTTGAGATTATGACTGAGAATAAAGGATTGCATCTTGAAGACTTGTTACGAGAGCGTGTATTACCATACTTTAGAAAGAAGCTGAATAACAAAGACGAGATAGCAGCAGTACTTGAATCACATGATATTGAAAAGATTGACTCTGTATTTGTACCTAACATTGCACTGAAGAATGCACAGAGGAGAAACGCAGAACGTGTGTTGAATGGAGAGGATGCTCAAGAGGTAGATATCGAAGAGGAAGAAATGAACGTCAGAAAAGCCCTTGCACCATTAGGTAACCAACGATTTTTTAAGCCATCTGAGATAAAACCACAGACGTGGGCTGAGTATCTTAAGGATTTAGAGTGGGATTTGGAAATTGACATAACCGGTGAGTCAAAGAATATTCAAGAAGTAATGACTACTTTGAATACGGCTCTACAGGTTATCGCAAATCCAGGGTACTCACAGAATAAAGAAGCTCAGATGGTCGTTGGTAGAATACTTGAAATGTCGTCAGCTATTTCACCAGTTGAATTAGCAGCGGCACGGGCTAACAATACTGCACAGGTCGACGGGGGTGCACGACAGCCACAAGTACAACCGCAACAACCGTTAGTAATAAATAATCAACAAGTATAGGTATGAATGAACAAGAACAACCACGATTGAATGTAGACGAAAAAGAGATTTCTCTTATTAAGGCTACGTTCGCAGAAAACGATGAGTTGCTTAAAGCAATGCGAGCACTTGCGTTCGGGTTGCCAGTGAGTGATACAAACAAAGAGACAATTAAGAAAACATTTGCAAATGACGAATTGGTGAAGATTATGCGTAAGCGTCTTGTTCCACAACTTGATGCAGATGCACCGATTGGACAAGTGGCAGATGTGTGGCTTGGTGTAGAGCAAATGATATTCAATGTACCTCGTGACACAGTGACACAGGCGATTAAATATAAAGCTCGTGCTGTAGACATGACAAAACAGGCACTTGAACTTTTCATTGACCCATCAAGGGAGCGGATTAGTTTAGATGTAACTGGAGTAGAAGATGAGCTTGGTATAAACATCCTTGCACGTAATCAGTACATTCGTCATATTGAAAGTCAATTACTGTTTTTGAAGATGATCGCAGGTACAAAAGATGAAACACCTGACGAAGCAAAAAAGAGGTTGACACAAGACAGTGCACAATAGATAATTATTAGTACATAAGACACTAAAGTCGATAAAAAGAATATATAGACAAAACTATGATAAATGAAAACAACGAAGTTCAAGAAACTTCACAAGAGGAGGAGGAACACGAGGAAGAAACAGTAGTCGAAGATGAGTCTACAGAAACTGAGGTTGATGAAACTGAGGAGGAAGCAGATGATTCTGACGAAACTGTAAACGAACTCAAAAAGAAAGTAGAGACACTTGAGAAACAGAAGAATCATTGGAGGAAGAAAGCGACAACAGGTTCCAAGGTGGAATCGAAAGTAGCTACTCAATCTGATGATATATCTTCAACTGATCTTTACACCCTTGTACGAGCAGATGTTCATCAAGATGATGTTAGCGAAGTAGTGAAAGCAGCAAAGTTGCTCGATGTCACCGTTTCGGAAGCACTTGAAGACAGTGCGGTACAAGCTATTCTTGAAAAGAGGACTGCACATAGAAAAGCAGCACAAGCTACAAACACAAAGACTGCACGTAAAAGCTCACATAAGCCAAGCGATGCAGAAGTTGTAGAAGAAGCCAAGAAAGGTAATATACCTGACAAAGGCTCTTCAGAAGCTGAACAACTCTTTTGGGCTAGACGCGGTGGAAGACCAGAAAATCGACGGTAAAACGACGGGGTTTATAAAATAAAACCCTTTACAAATGAATACTCAATCAACTTATGGTGAGCGAGATAAGTATTTCCAATCACAATACGAAATTGTGCTACGAAACGCTCTCGTAACCGAAAAGATTTGTTCTGTTGACAATAGTGATACAAAGCGTATCCAGAACCCATACGGGAATCAACCAACAGCTACAATCCAAGCAGTTGCAGGGACATACTCTGTATCAGCATGGACAATTACTGATGATGCACTAACAGTTACTGACGAAGTTATCTACTCAGAGCATGTATTTGCTCATGAAGAGTACTTTGCAGCATTTGATATCGCACAGGCACGTATTGACAACATGATGTATGCTGTAGCATTCGGAATTGACAAGTTCGTTCTAAACAACTTGTGTGAAGATGCAACAGGTACATACACAACCCCAGCTGGAGGTTTTACAACAGCAGGTAACATCAACACAATCATGGCAAACCTTGTTTCAAAGGTTGCTGGATATGAAGATACTTACCGTGGACTATACCTCGTTATTGAGAACACTGACCTTGTTGGATTTGCTATCGCAGGTGCTACAAACGGATTCTCAATGGCAGACGCAACACTCAAGAATGGATTCATGAATGAGTGGATGGGAGTTGATATTTACGTTGTACGTTCAGGTACATTCGTAGATGCAACACTCGGAACAACAACTGTTACAAACTCAGGACACCGTGTCTTCGGTGTTAAGGGAGTTTCAACATATGCATCACCACGAGGTATGCAATTCGAGGAGAAGTCAGTAACTCTAAAGACAGGAGCAGAAATCGTTGTCTTTGGTCTTGTTGGTTTCAAACTTTGGGCACAGAAAGCAGCTTTGACTGTTGATATTACCCTTGCCTAACTTATAACCCCCCTTTAGTGGGGTTTCGGGGAGTCACCCCCCGTCGTTGACTCTCCAAATCTCCACTAAAGGCTTAATTACACATTACAAATGCCAAAGAAAACAGATGAGCAGACTCCTGTTGTAGAAGAAAAAGTTACAGCAGAGGTCGTAGAAGAAACCTCAGACGACTTTCAAGTCGATGACCCACAAGTTCTTCGCCCAAAGGATTTGCCACTTGTGGTAAAGCCTGCAAAGGGAAAGGAATGGAAGAATGAAGCACAAGCAGAGTATGCACGCATCCTCAATGGATATGCGTACAGTAATTCTGATAAATGGTCTAAGAAAAAAGAAAGTCTTTTGAAGCGTCTGAAAGAAATTGGGGACACACCGGAAGCAATCAGCAAATATCGAGGACAGGTTGCTAATGTTGCCTTCAAGAACGAGTTATTACAGAGCTAATTTATCAGCAAAGATGAATAATAAAACACTAACATCAATCCTTGTTACAGCACTTGTTGTTTCAGCTTTGTTCTGGGTATTGCAACCAAACACTACTACTTCAGTTACCAAGGTGGTACGAAATGGTGAGCCAACAGTAGGTGCAATAACTGGACCAGACGTGTATTCATATATGAATGTATATGGTGCATTCCAGCAAGGTGGATGTGAGACTACAGTTACTCCAACAAGTGGGGCTGTAACTATCGCAGCAAGTGAAATGCGAGATTGTAACATTATTACTTTCACTGCATCATCAACACAAGCTGCACTTACAGCAACACTACCAGCAACCACAACATTCCCACTTGGGGAGAACGCTGGTGCATATCGTAGTTGGATGATTGAGAATCCATTTACCGCAGCTGCAACAACAACAACAATCGCAGCAGGTACAGGTGTTGATTTGCAGGAACCAGATGGACAAAACGTAGTTATCGGAATCAATAACTATGCTTGGCTAACCTGTGTTCGTGAGTCATCATCAGACATCGTATGTCGTATTGATGAGTCAATTCCAGCAGATTAACATCTCCACAACTTAATTGGTTGTGGTCAGGTCGTTTATAAAAGTTGCCTGACACTAGCTAGTTAATTTAATAATAAATATGTACGTACAAAAAATAAAACTTGGTGCTCTTGCGCTAACAGCCGTAGCAATCGTATACATCGCGTTACAGATGATACCGTTAGCTTTCGGTAATGTTACTGTAAGTACACCTACACAAGACACTCAGAGAGAGTTATACACTTTCTTTGCAACATCAACCAGTCAAACAAACTTTGCGACAACCACAACCGCAGTTTCTACAAACATAGTACCGTGGTTTGACGAGCAAGGGCAGTTGGATCGAGGGTACTTTGTTATCTCAGGGGCAAAAGATGTAACATTATTCTTCGGACGGGGAGATACAACAGGACAAGGTAATACTGGTTCGACAGAATATACAGTACAAGTTTCTCAAGATGGAAGCACTTGGTATGACTACACACGTATGCAACCAGCAAGTACGACACTCGCAACAGCAGACGCACGATTCACCACAGTGAGTTCAGCAGGTATTGTTGCTGCAACAACAACAGATGTGTTTAAGATGGTTGACCTCGGATGGTATGCAGTTCGTTGTACCGTAACAGAAACAACTGACGGAGAACACTCTTGTTCAGCTAGCGCAGAATTCTAATATGGTATTTTCAGATCCAACAGAAAAAGATGGAATCATTCAAACTATCGAGTTTTGGACTCGTATGCCGGATGGAGAAATCACTGGTACGTTATTGAAACAAATGACAGGGCGCGTCAACCGTGCCTTTGATACAATCATGCCACTTATTCTGTCGTATTCTGATCATATTCGGTGGGATGATACGAACCATTCAGATAGACCATTCGGAACGATTGATATTGTCTCAGGGCAACATGACTATACGATTACAGGGGATGATAACTCTTTGGATATTCTAAACTTGACGGGGGTTAGAATACTCACAGGGGCGTCAGAGACTGAGTACAAGGATGTATCAAGGATGCTCGTTAGTGATCCACAGGTAAAAGACGCATTAGTCCCAAATCCAAGTAGCACAGGTATTCCAACTCACTTTGTTGAGCAGGGTAACTCAATCTTCTTTAATCCAGTCTTTAATTATAGTGCAACAGCAGGAATCCAGTTGTTCTTTGAGCGACAGCAATCTTACTTCACATCTACTGATACGACAAAAGAGCCAGGTATACCGTTGATTTTCCATGAACTACTTGCTTTACACCCAGCTCTTGATTGGATTTCTGTCAATCGCCCAGAGGATAGTAACACCATAGCTCGTATTGAAAGACGTATTGCTAGTAAGGAAAAAGAATTGTTTGATTTGATTTCATTGCGGAATCCAACAAAAGCACGTCTTACCACGAGTTATCAAGGTAATTCAGGTAATATTTCGGGAAGAATTACTCAATCAAGGTCTGATAGTAGCAAATAATGGCAATCGTAAATAATACAACAAAAAATACTGCAATAGTCACCAATAAAGAATATGGGTCAGCTAGTTTAACTTGGGATGATGCAGATTTCTCATGGGATGATGCATCAGGTACTTGGGATAATCCATACAATCTGTCAAATGTCACTAAAAATACCGCTTCTCTTACTAATAATGCAAAATCATAATGTTTAAGATAATTATAGTAGGAATATTGACAACGCTCGCAACTATTACGGGTGTGTATAACTATGTTTCTCTTGATACGTTGCAAGTAGGAGAACAAGAGCCTAGGTTCGGTGCAGATATTACAACAATACAAGGGACTGATACTCTTAAAAACTCTCGTACCACCATCAACAATAACTTTGCCAATCTGAATACTGAATTAGCTAGCATTACTGGTACTACAACTATTTCAACACTCACTTCAGCACCTTCACTTGCAGTAATAGGAACTATTACTACTGGAGTATGGAACGGTACTGCAATACCAGTTGCGTATGGAGGTACGGGTACAACGACTTTCTCGTCTAATCAAGTATTACTCGGTAACGGGTCGAGTGGTGTTAAAGTTGTTGATGGATTTGGTACAAGTGGACAGTTTCTTACATCAGGCGGAGCCGGTACACCACCAACATGGACAACATCGGCAATTGATGAATCGGGGGATTATAATTGGACAGGAGCTCACACATTCGACACCGCTACAACTACATTTAATGCAACAACAACAGCATCAAGTTTTACACTTAATTACTCCAATCAGGTCCTTTTGACCGCAGGAGAATCCATAAATGGTTCAGCATCTCCTCAGCCTGTGTATATTGCCACCTCAACTGGCAAGATATGGTTATCAGACGCAGATGTGGCTGTGGACAAGGAATTTGATGGATTCGCACTTTCATC
>JGI10211J14876_10001505_pt1 | contig 10184 bp, 11 predicted proteins | sample Etolagsediment_FD_14876 | JGI IMG/M metagenome (IMG submission 14876)
CCAGTCCTGTTGAATATTTTGCAAGTGACTGAAGATTTAATTGATTAAATTTTAGAAAATAAAACAAAAATTTTAAAACAATTGAATCATTGAATGGAACAATTTTTATTACTTCTGAATTTGCACAATTTTTTCCAGAAACAAGAAATGATTTTCCTATTCCGTGTGTTAAACTTATTGGATTTTTTGAATTTCCACCTGATTTAACAAACAATATATATTCTTCACCATCAAAGCAGTAAGAATCATGGGTTCCACACGGATTTTTGAAACTTGCTTTATAGAAAGGATATTCTCCTGAATTAGTTACATCACAAGTATTCACATTTCCTTTTTCCGATAAATCACATACTTCTCCCAATTTCTTCCACTGCACACCTTCAATCTCTTCTGGTACTTCTTCTTCATCATAATCGGATAGCATCAGTGAATAATTTTTAGCTGCAATCTTAGAAATTGGTACTTCACCCAATAAAAACTTTTGTCCTTCAACTTCTGGCTTAAAATCGTAGAATTTCACCTTATGTGTTGCATGTCCTTTTACAAAATCATAGCTCCTTCTGGCACCAGTTCCTTTTATTTCAACCACATTTGCACGTTCCTTTTTCTTTGTGAAAAAAAGAATGCAAGTTTTAGATGCTGTTGATGTAAACGTACCTCCTTGGCAGTAAATAACTTCGTGCAGATCACAAGACTTCATCAAATACTCTCGTACATCTGCATTTCCAGCATTTGTTCCACTAATCTTCTGACCATCCAGCATAACAGTTGCACATTGGCCACCGATATTGAGGCAATGTATCATCATTTGCAAAAAGAGGGTTTCTGAATTTTTACCACCAACACGAATTGGAATATAATCATCCATGACATTATCCAGTCCATTGTTTCCAAAACGAGAAAAAAACAGATCATCGTAATTGATTGATACAGAAAAAGGAGGATTCATTACAATTTTGTCGACTTTAACGTCTTGAAATGTGCGAATACTGTCTCCAAGCTTAACATTATCAAGCAATTCACCAGTATTCATCAAAACATTGGAAGCACACAAATTGTAAATTTTATCCTTAATCTCCACACCAAAAACTTTTGTTTTCAATTGTTGACGCAATTGTTCTTCTGTAATCTTTCCTTTAGCCAATTTACGGAAATGGTTAATAATTGTGATTAAAATACCACCTGAACCTGCTGCAAAATCTGCAATAGATTCTATTTCACCGTTTTCCTTCAAAGTTGGTTTAACGAGGTTTACCATAAATTGCTTAACTTGTGGAGGGGTAAAAAATTGTCCTAATTCGGACTTTTTATTACCACCAGCACCAAATACTGCATCAACAAAAATACGTTCATATGCTTCTCCTAAAATATCGTGTTCATAATTGTCAAAATCAACTTTGCTTAATGTGAAAATAATGTCTCTTAATGATTCTGGAGATTTAAGGTTGAACTTTTTCCCTTTTGGAAAAATTTGTGATAACTTTGGATGATTGCAAAAAATAACATTCCATAAGAAACCATTTAATATTTCATCTATCTCCTTTAAATAATTGCTGTCTTTTAAAATAATGTTAATGTTGGAAAAATTTACTAAGCTGCAATTTAGTTCCCATGTTTCGTCGTCATATTTTTGTTTTTCTCTTTGGATGTCATCACAATTTTCAATTTGTATCAACCCATCTTCAATAAATTTCTCCAATTGCTTCAAAACAATAAATCTGGACAAATCTTCCAATGCCTCATCTCCTACTAAATGATTTCCATCATTCCTCATAATGTTCAAACAAGTTTTAAACAAACTGTGGACTTCCTGAATCTTTCCATTCCTTTCATCGGCATTCTGTTGAACAGCTAAAGTCTGGGCAACTGGAATACATCCATTTTTCTTGGTTAAGTGACGGGTTAGGTCAATCTTCTGGCGGAACTCTTTTCCGCAATGCTCACAAGAGTAAGATGTCATTTTATTATAAGTAATAATTACATTATTATTTTTCAATTTTTACGCAATTTATCAATTTATTATTTAAAGTATTTTTTACTTTTTTAAAAATTAAATGTTTGTTTCTTTTTAAAAAGGTCGTGTATTTCTTTTGGATAATAAACTGTATCAATAAAATCAGAAGGAGGAATTGATAAATCATTTTCTCTTAATTGTTTAATAAAATCATGTCTATGAAAAATGTTAACATTATTATCTCCTAAATGATTTCTGATTTTTCTTTTTAATTCTATAAAAGTGCACCATTCTTCATTTTGTAGTCCTAAATAATCCAACCACCCTTTAAATTGGTATTTGTAAAATCCTTTTGGATCCTTTGGAAGTAATGGTGTAAGCTCACAAATATCATTGTAATCAGACAAAGATTCTACTCGTCTTTGTTCCTTTTGTATTTCAATAAATCTTTTCGCATCTTCATATGGAAAATATTTACGTGGAGGCATTTATTTATGAATGCTAATAGTCTATTATTTTTCAATTTTTTCTTGATTTGCCAAAAAGTCTTTTAGTAATCAACACATTTGAAAAGATTTCAGACAAATTAGAAATTTAGTATAAATCATATACAAATTCTATCAATGAATTATCAATTGTTGATATATCTTTGTAAATTTTTACCATCCCATTCCACTTTTTTATTTTAATTTTTTCTTCTGGATTTTCATCTAAATACATCTTTACTCCTATACCATTCATCAGTACAAATCCCTAAATAATTCAACCACCCTTTAAATTGGCATTTATAAAATGCTTTTGGACCTTTTGGTAAATATGATGTTATTTCACACAATGCTAAATAATTTTGTTTTGATTGTACTGCATGAAAAGCAATTAATTGCTTTGCATTATCATATGTAAAATATCTTTGTGTATTCATTTTTTCACTTATAAACTTCGTTAATTTTATTTCATTTTTTTAAGATTAAATTTTTTGAGGTTAAACTGAAATGTTGGTGTAACTAAGAATAAATCTTTTATACAATTGGGAAAGTAGAATTCATTACAAAAATCAGATGACGGAATTCTTAAATCTTGCTTTCCTATTTTTTCTATAAATTTACTCTTATTCAACATTCCGATTTCTGTATCTCCTAAATATTCCCGAATTTTCTTTTTTGCTTCTGCAAAGGTGTACCAATTAGACGTATCAATTCCTAAATAATCTATCCAGCCTTTAAAATTTGTTCCATAATGTGTTTTTGGATCTTCTGCCAATTTAACATTTAATCTACATAAATTTTGGTAATCTGCTAAACTATTCACTGGATATTGTTGTTTCATTTCTGCAATTATTTGTTTAGCTTTTTCATAAGAAACACCTAATTGTTGACGATGAATTGTTTTTAGAAGCAATTGCTGCATAACATCTGGTTCTTCAGTTGTAAAAGTTTGTGAGGATGAACCAGATTGATTTGGTATGTTCGCAATAGTTGACAAGCTAATTTTTTGAACAATTCTTTCGTCAACTTGGCTCATTTGGAAGATAACTTCTTTTACTTTTCGTAGATCATCATTGTTTGCATCTTCCATCCAATTTTCTTTGTAAATAACTGGAAGAATAATTTTTGCAACTTTATTAGGGTCTAAAGCATTTTTTCTAAATGCTCGAGAAGCTGATTGCACAATTCTAATTTTTGATGACATCCCTTCTGCAAACATCGTTGCATCTAATTGTGGAAAATCCCAACCTTCACCCAAACAATACACACAACAAATAATTGCTTTTTTTGAAGAAGTAAAATTGAACAATATTTTTTTTTGCTCTCTTTCTGATTGATTACCAAAATACCCACTCACAAAGCAATCTTCTATCTTAAAAACTCTAATAATATCCACAATTTGTTGAGCATTCTCTGTTGAATTGCAATAAATCAATAAGTGATGACAATTGTTAGAAATAATACTAATTTTTGCGCAATGCGCTGCAAGTAAAAGTTTCTTATCACTATCATTCCGAATTTTTATGTTGGGATATTGTTGAAGCACACTTTCTGGAATTTGCACAGTTTGAATCAGATAATCTGTCACTATTTTCAGGTCAATTGCCCAAAGTAAATTTCTTTCTGCAATAATACTTCCAAAAATACTTATGTCATTATTAGAAATCGCATTTGGAGCATTTTCTATTTCCTTTAACGTTGCTGTTAATCCAATCTGTTTTTGAGAAGATATTTCTAACATTTTCACAAATGAATTGTGTTCTTTTGCATATTCGCTGTCAGTAGATGTTAGATGGTGGCATTCGTCCAAAATTTTTATATTAAATTGTAGTCCACTTTCTAAAACTTTAAAACATGAATGATAAGTTGTTAAAACAATAAATTGCTCATTTTCTTCACCAAAAATTCGTATTGTATCAGAACTTACACCACTTTTTACTTTTATCTTTGCAAAATTTGCAAATATTGCATGGGTTTTTACAAACCATTGTTCTAAAAGTAAATTATTAGGTACACCAATAACTATTTTTTTACAATGTAAAAGTTGAGAAATCCAGAGCGAAACAAGTGTTTTACCAACTCCACACATAAGAACAAGTAATCCTTTATTTGCACGTGAAAAAAAATGTACGCTTCTTTTAATAATTTCTTTTTGATAATCACGAGGAGTATATTGCTGTATTTGTTGTGCATTTTCTACAACATTTTGATTTATTTTTCTATAAACTTTTCTTTGTAATTCTGATATTTCTTCTGGAGATAATTTAGAATAATTCACACCAATAAGCATAAAATACCAATCCAAATGTTCCATCACCTCTTTTTTGTAAAACTCTATTCCATAACCTTCATAACTGTGAAAACCACTCATATGATACTTTAATTGTCTGTCAAAAAAATGCATATCTCTGTATTCAATTCTGTAAATATTCGTAAAACTTCCTGAGTTGTAATCTCCAGTTTGATAAGTGAACCATCGGGAAATAATATCTTTTGTAACACCAATTTTTACAACATTATAAGTGTCGTAATGTGGTGTTTCTCTTGTGTAAACGTAAAAACTCATTTTAGTTAGTATTTTGATAAATAATAAAAAAAAATAAAAATCATTTTTTTTACAAATCCTTTAGGACTTTTATTTTTTGCGTTTAATTTTCTCGAAATCCTAAAAAAGTATCTATGCTAAAGTGTAATATGTGCAAAATGAATAAATGTAAAATGATTAAAAACCGTGCCGCCCTTGAAGCCTTCTTTGAGTCCGGAAACTACTCCACTGAAACCTTCTCTGCCTTAGGCTTAAAAGTTTCTGATGGTGAAGCCAAAATTGAAAAATTTAACAACAAATGCAACAAATTGTGCAGAGTATCTATCTCTACCACCTACACTGATGTTGCAGACCCTACAATCATCAACAAAGCAATTGTCCACTACTGTGTATGCGGTAGAGTAATTGCTTCCAATAATGGGGTAAGAGTATTTAGAGGCAAATGGATGACTTCCTCAAATGGTTTAACAGTTTGTGGCAGATCTTCTTCTTCCTATCTTAAAGGATGCATCAAAGTTGATTTAGTTAAAAACTCAAGCATTGCACCCTTATATACACAAACATCCTATTTAAAAGAAAATGGCGTGTACGTAAAGAAATATGTTGAAGAAATGACCAAGTTATTACAGTAAATTTATAAATAATTGTAAAGTAATGTTAAAATAATTTTACAATTTAATAATATGTATATTACAACAGAATATTCTGTTAACACTTGTAAATGCAAAAAACATGATATCATAAAGTTTTCCAGCAATAATATCCAAAACATCAATAAGATTGTTACAATTAATGGTGTAAAAATTCTTAAAATTTCTATAAAAAACAACATAATAACCGCCAATATTCCTGTTAATTCCATACAAAAAGGTCTAGATGGATTAAGAATCGGATTTGTTGTAGAAAATAAAGGTTTGTACGCAAATGTCGCATCAGGATATAGTGCAAAAAGTTTTCCTTATCAGATTGTAGAAATGAACCCATGGGGTCGTATGCAAACTACACCAATGGTTGGTAGGTAAAAAAAATGTATCTAATTATTTATAAAAAAAATTAATTGTTGCCAATACTATAAGCAAATTTTGTACCAACATTAATCCATAAAAAGGTAGCTTTGGCATTTTTATCAATGTCCTACATTTTTCCCTCTTCAATCCAGCAACATTAAAATGCAAATTATTCTTACTTACCCACCATATCCGTTCTATCCAGCAATCCCTTGGTTCCAAACCCTCTTTTGCTCCATCATCTACCACAAAACAATCATTGTCATATATCCAAATATTGTCTCGTGCTTGACACACATATTTTCCATAAAAAATAATATCTTCCCTCTTCAACTCTTTGTATTCAATCACTATGGTCAATGCCACAAAAATCACAAAATATTGCAAACTTTTCACTATATTCCCTGCCATTTTTGTCATTACTATCCCATAACTCTCCACACTTTTAATCATTTTTTTGCTAAAAATTTTCTTTAAATGGATTTAATAAATTGAGGAAGAATTGAATGTTAAGGTTGTTGATTCTTTTGGGGAGTGATGTGTTGTTATTTTTGAAGGTTAGAATAATTTTTTTATTTTTGGCGGAAATTAGAAGAAGTGGTAGCTCAAGTTTAATTTTTTCGTTGGAAAGGATTGACATGATGTTGATGGTAGGTTTTTGAGAAGCAAATTTAAGGAATTTAATGAAATCAATTTGTTTTGGTTTATTTTTAGAGATAAGATTTATAATTGGTATATTTATTTGTTTTAATATTAAGAGATTTCCACATTCAATTGTGAAATCTCCATTTATATGAATATCAACCATTGTTTTATTATAAGAAGATTATTTTTTTAATTATAGAATAGATTGTTGTACCAATTGATTGTAATAGTGGTTTTTCTTTATTACCAATAAGGTTAATTCATTGCTATTTTTATCAACCGGATGGAAAGGTACAAAACCATTTTTTTCCAAAAATAGCAAGTCATCAGTTAACGTTTTATATTGGATAGTTATTAAAAATATATCCGCACTTATTTTTAGTTCAATATTTTTTAACATTTGTATATGATAAGAAAAAAATGTATCATTAACATGTTCGGTTTTTATTGTGTATTTTTTTGCATCTAAATCATCTTTTAGCAATTGTTTATAATATGTTTTTACTGCATTTACATTTGGCCCCATATAATCATCATTTAAAATCTCATATGGTATACCATTCTTCCAAAAGAAACTATAATCCTCCATATTTCTATCATAATTTCCAATATTTACCAAATCATTGTCTTTATCAATAAAATTCAATTTAGGATATCCAATCAATTTATGGTTCGTTTGGGAAAATATCCATCTGTGATGTATTGAACCCAAATAATCACCTTCTCTTTTTGTTAATTCACTATATTTACTCGGGATTGCTATAAATCCCTCCTTCGCAATTTTAGGTAAATTATTTAAAGTAACTTGAGGTAATGCTATATCTTCTAAAGTGTGAGAGCAGATTGCGAAATCAAATTTGCCGTGTATTTCAACATATTCAAATAATTGTTCCCATTGTGATTCATAATTTATATTAAACTGGAAAAATGTTTTATTTTCAACAGTTGGTGGATTAATATCAACAAAATAATCACAAAAATCACTGGTCCAATTATATGCACAACCTCCAATATCAATCACACGGTAATTGCTGTTGTTTTTTTGTTGGGATTTTATGTAATTAACAACATGATTTCGGAATTTATTGGAAACAATGGATGTATGAATTGTTGGAGTTTTTTGCATTTGTTTATAAATTGCTGAGGATTTTCGGATAAAAATGCCGTCAACTTGCATAGTAAATTCTTTAACAGGGTGATATTCGGGAATGTCAACAAGTGCGAAATTGATGGATTCCATAAATTGGATATGCTGTTGGAAATTGGGTACATTTTCATTGTATTGTCCGAAAAAAGGCATTTCCAGAATGATAATATCTGTTTGGGGTAAAATGTTGGATGCACCTTTTAAAATTGGTATTTCAGCGCCTTGACAATCTATTTTTATTAAAATATTTTTAAGAATTGTATTTTGCAGATGTTTATTTAATGTTATAGCTTGTCTTTTTTGTGGGTTGATGTCTGCAAAAAGGCAGGTTTTTTCTTTAAACATGGAATCGCCGGTGTTTTTTTTCTCGTACCAATCAACTTCTTTTTCTTCATCATTAAGAATAATATTTTTGTGGACAATTACATTTTCATTGTTAAAGAACTCATCTAATTCATTGTAATCAATTGCTTCATATAAAATGTAGTTAGTGTTAGGGTAAACTTCCATCATTTCTTTAGTCCAAACGCCGTGATATGCGCCAATATCTAAGATTGTTGAAGGAGTATAGTGGTATGTGTTTTTAATTGATGTAATGTATTTGAACATTTAATTATAAAATTTTTATTTTTTGCCAAAATAACCGTAATAGGATTCTTTAGTTTTAGCAATAATTAGAGGAGTATTTCTGCCATATTTTTTTATTTTTTCTATCGCTTCTAATACACTTTTTTGCCCAATAGGTTGTAAAATTAATTCCATTTTTTTTAGGTTTTGTACTAATTGTGTAGATTTTTGTGTAATTATTTTCCCACCATCTATTTTTGTACTTATAAAATGAACTGTAACACCTGTTATTTTTTCTTTGTTGTGTATTTGCCACAAAAGAGGGATTGGACCACCATATGCTGGCAATAATGAGTAATGTAAATTAATCATGCCATATTTTGGTGTTTCAAATATGTGTTTAGGGATAATATTAAAAACAGCGACTACTCCTAAATCAATGTTTTCTAAATGTGTCTGCTGCAATTCTTTATAAGATATTACTTGGGTTTTTTTAAAGTATTTTGCAATTGACATGTCATTTGTAAAAACGTATTGGATTGAATGTTTATGATTGTGTAAATAATGTGCCAATTTTACTCCAATAATTGAATTTGTAAATATTGCCAATTTCATATTTTACAAAAAGAAAAAATAACTAAACCTCCCAAAATCAGCCAATTCAATTGCAAGATTGTACCTGAATTTACATAAACTGTATTTATATTTGAAGGTTTATCACCAACATCTATTGTATTATTTTGTTGCTGTGTTGGTGGTTTTGCATATGGTGCAGCAGTGACGTGAACAAAAGTTGAATTATCGTTATCATCTGAGAATGGCGGTTCCTCAGTTGCTGTTTGAGCAATGCACACTTTAAGTGCAATTGCTAAAATGATTATGTAAAGAATTGCTTTCATTATTAGTTAATAGACAAATATCAACTATTTATTTAATCAATTTTTATAATTCACGATATATGTGTTGTAAAATTTACAATCAGGGCATTTATTGTACATATAATTGGATTGGTTTGTAAAAAACTTCTCACATTCATAACAATAAATATTTACTTTTGTTCCATCTTGTGTAACAGTTTTATTAAATGCATCCAATTTTTTTGTTGTTTCCAGACAAGTAACGTCTGACAATGGAATCATACTCTTTTTACAAAGTGGGCAACCAATGCATATTGTATTTGTAATTTGTTCAGCAATTTCATTTGATTTTTGTAAACAGTAAGCATACCAACAATTAACATGTAAAAAATGACCACAAGGGATTCTTTTTATATGAGATGTACCTCTGCGCAAAGGTTCTTGACAAATGCAGCAATCTTCATCTAATTTTTCCGGAAAACATTGGTTTTTATGTTCGGCAAATTCCGTTTTGTTTATGCACATTTTACAATTGCTGCAATGTTGGACGATTTCTTTATCTGCTTGGTGGCATGTGTTGCAATCATCACAGTGGAAAATTGGTTGAGGATTGAATGTCCAAACACGGCATTTTCCGCAAAAATAATTTCCGAATTTTTGTGAACATTTACTGCGAATACATTTGTTAGAAATTGGTTGTTTTGTTTGGCATTTTCCGCAAACTATTTGTTCAACTTCTTTCCAGCGCATAATATGTGCTTTCCTTTTTGCGAATTCCCATTTTTCATCGTGGCAAAGATGACATGCAAAAGTTTCGTTGCAATCTGGGCAAACTACTTTTGCTTTTCTCCAAAAATGTTTGCAAACTGATTGTTCTTGCTGCATAAAAATTACTTTAATAAAAAAATTACATATTTTTTTTTTCATTTTTTATAATATGAACAGGACACCCCAGCAGAATGCCAATAATTGCAAAA
>JGI10211J14876_10001506_pt1 | contig 10182 bp, 7 predicted proteins | sample Etolagsediment_FD_14876 | JGI IMG/M metagenome (IMG submission 14876)
TTTNTTAAAACTTTGTAAAAACCGAGGTAATGTATGCAACAGTCATGGGTTAAGTTTTCAATTTTTGGAGCGCTAATTTTAAGTTTGTTGACGTTGGTAGGGTGTAGTAAAGACCCTGTTAAGATTACCTCGGCACAAGTAGTGAGTGGTTTAGATAAAGGTTCGGGAAATTTTGACCGAGTGCTACAGATCTGTTTTGATAAGCCTTTAAGTTCTACTTATTATCATAAAATTGTCATTATCACTAAAGAGAACGTAAAAATAGCCGGGTCAGGTTCTTTGCGCCCTTTAGCATCTGATCCAGATAATAAATGTCATTTACGAAACGTGTATCTCTATATTAATAAAGACTCTCCGGTTGATGCTCGCCAGTTGATTAAAGATTATGTTTTACCTGGTAATATTCGTCAGGTATTAGTTCAAATATATAACGAAAAGCCTGAAGGCAAGGAACTACCGATTGCTGAAAAAGTTTTCACCGATTTATAGTCTTTTAACTTTGTAAAACTTTGTTTTTTTAAAGTTACCAGGCCTGGTTAAATACCAGGCTTTTTTATTTCTATCATTTACTTCCGGTTCACTATGTCAGACACATCAACACAAACCACACCTACTTCAACGCCAAAGGCCGATTTTTCAAGTCTCGCTTATGTATTGGGAAAACCTATTCTGCAAGGATTATTGAAAACCGAGCCAGAAGATTTTAGAGTTGAAGAGCAGATAGCTTATGAGTTAAGCGGCGAGGGCGAACATCTTTGGTGTTGGGTTGAAAAGCGTTGTGAAAATACCGATTGGGTTGCTGGCATGTTAGCCAAGTGGGCAGGTACGTCAAAACGAAATGTCGGTTTTGCAGGTCAAAAAGATCGACAAGCGGTGACTAGGCAGTGGTTTAGTATTCAGCTTCCAGGTAAAGAAGATCCAGATCCAAGTGCGTTAGATGTTGAAGGGGTAACAATCTTAAGCATGAAGCGGCACAACCGAAAGCTACAACGTGGTGGCTTATCGGGCAATCGATTTGAATTAGTCATACGTGATATTAGCAAAGCCAATAATTGCGAAGATAATATAGGTCATCAGGCTATTATTTCAGAGCTGAATAATCGTTTGCAATCGATTGTAGAGCAGGGGGTGCCAAATTATTTTGGTGAGCAGCGTTTTGGTAAAGGTGGTAATAATTTACGTGAAGGCGAAAAGCTACTCACTGCGGATAATAGAAGTGAACCATCAAATAGAAGACGTGGAAATCGTCATAAAATAGGTAATCGTAATCAGCAAAGCCTCTATATTTCAGCCCTGCGTTCTTGGATGTTTAATGATCTCTTAAGCCAACGTATTCAAAACCGCACTTGGAACACAGTCATAGAGGGCGATGCTGTGCAGTTAACTGGCTCCGACAAGTGGTTTGTTGCTGATGAAAATGAAGATTTAAGCAGTTTGCAACAAAGAGCTGTACAGGGTGATTTGAGTCCAACAGGTGGTTTGTTTGGTGATGGTACTTTACCGACATTAGGCCAAGCGTTAATGCTTGAAGCAAGCGTTGTTGAAAAGTACCAGGCCTGGTGTGATGCTTTGGCAAAAAACCGTGTTAAACAAGATAGACGACCTTTACGACTTATACCAGAGAATCTAACCTGGTCTATTGAAGAAGTTCAGGGAGAACAGCTTGTTATAAACTTAAAGCTGGCTTTTACTTTGACTTCGGGGAGTTTTGCGACAATGGTTCTTCGAGAAGTCTTACAAGCATTAGAAAATAACTATTCTTCAACTTTAGCTAAATAACGCAATTGTTATAGTTATAAAAAAACCGCCAAATTACTAAAAAGTATAGGCGGTTTTTGGTCGTTAGAGTTTATGGATTAAGCTTTAAAACTCAGACCACTCATCATCACTACTGGTCGCCTGGCTAGGCGGTGGGGTTTGTAGACCACTGCTTGGCGCAGATTTAGCTGGTTTTGTTGCGGTTTTAGTAGGAGAGGGTAGCGGTTTTGGCGCTGTATGTTCCACTTGCTTCTCAAAACTAGCATGAGACATTGTGCCTGAGCCGCCATTAGTAATGGTTTTTTCTAAGGCATTGATTAACTCAATGACTTTATTACTTTCAGTTTCTAATTTAGCCATTTCCAAATTAGCACTTTCAACATCACCCACATCTTTAAGTTCTAGAATGCGACCAATAAAGCTATGTAATTCACTATGAGCACGCTCTAGTGATTGGTAAGCTGGTAGCGATTGGTAATCACTACCAGCGCCGTATATCCACTTACCTAAGGCACATAAAGTACCATCGTTGGCTGTACTGCGATCAAACTGTACATCCACTTCGTTGATGTAAGCACGAACTTTCACACGCCATTGTCTATGAGCACGGCGAGCTTGGGCAAAGTCAAAACTACCTACCGCTAAAGCCGCATCATTCATCAAGGATTCGTTTAATTTAAACTGTTTGACGTTACCAGCCATTAATTCAGACATATGTCCAAGTTCTTCTGCTGTGGCTGCAGTTTCTTCAACCATAGCGGCATTTTGTTGAACGGCACTATCAATTTGGGTAATAGCTTGGTTAACAAGGCCAACGCCTTCACTTTGTTCAGCACTTGAGCTGGCAATTTCCTCAATGATTAAATTGACGTTATTAATCGATTCTACAATCTCATGTAGTGACTCTCCAGAGCCCTTAACATGATGCGTACCTTCAGATACTTTTTTGACGGTATCTTCAATCAGTACTCGAATATCTTTTGCTGCATCGGCAGATTTTTGCGCTAAGGTACGCACTTCGCCCGCTACAACGGCAAATCCACGACCATGTTCGCCAGCGCGTGCTGCCTCAACGGCGGCATTAAGAGCGAGTAGGTTGGTTTGGAATGCAATGCTATCGATCAAGCTGATAATGTCATTGATTTTTTGACTTGATTCGTTGATTTGTTCCATCGCTTTAATGGCATTGTCCATGACGGATACACCCGATTGAGCCAAATCAGCAGAGGTATGGGTTACTTCAGAAGCTTGTTTTGCATTTTCAGCATTTTGCTTCACCGCAGCAGTCATCTGTTCCATGCTGGATGCGGTTTGCTCTAATGATGCTGCCTGCTCTTGAGTACGGTTGTTTAAGTCAATACTACCTTGGTAAATTTGTGATGAGCCACCATTAACACTTTCAACCGCCATTTTAGTTTGGGTCATCATTGAGCTAAGGTTGTCTACGGCAACATTTAAGCTGTCTTGCATAACGGCGAAGCGTCCTAGGTATTCTCCATTAATGTGTTCAGTTAAATCACCTTCAGATAAGGCAACTGCAACCCCTACTGCTGAGTTGATTGGTTTTTCAATAGTGACTAGTAATTCGTTAATTGATTGACCTAGTTGAAGAGCAACCCCTTCAGTTTGTGATACATCAATTCGTCTATCCAGTAATCCAGCTTTAGCGGCGTTAATTGCATCCCCCACGTCTTCAACTAGTTGAACATCCGATGTTCTATCTTGCCATTCAACAATAGTGGAAGTTAGGATGCCTGAACGATTGTATACCGGTATGACATTCAAGTCTAAATGGTAGTTAGCGACGACAATTTTTGCCATAGTCGGTTCTGATATTCCGGCTAACATAGCACGGTTATGCGCTGGGTTTTTATGGAAGATATCAATGTTCGAGCCAAGAATTTTATCTGCTTTGAGTTTAGGTAAAGCGGTCTGCAAACGTTTCTCTCTAACTTTAAAGAAGGTATGCATCGCTTTATTCATATAGATAATGTTGAGATTGCTATCTGCAATCATCACATTAGAACCAATCTGATCCATTGCGGTTTGTAATCGATTGGCGTTGTCTAATTGGTATTGAGCTTCTTCATAACGCTCTTGTGCTGCAAGAGCGGTAGTTTTGATTGCGGCAGCCATTTTTCCATCATAAGTTTTTGGATCAAACCAAGTGTCTTCATAAGGTTCAAGGTTGGCTATTTTTCGTAAGGTGCGGCGTTTAGCTCTATCTTGCTTAAGATTTAATAAACCGGCAATAATTGGTGGAATTAAGCCAAAGGTACCAACCAATATTATTTCTAATAAGTTATGACCATCTAATGCAGCATAGACGAGATAAGGTATTAGGTAGAAAAAAGCCACCATAATCGTCAGCTGATACTGTGGGTTTAAGCGAAAATAAAGATTAAAGAGACCTTTAAAATCTAACCCTTTAAAGACACGACCATTTTTTATGCGTGCTCTGCCGTTGCGAATATCTTCATAGGCTTGTGCAGTCAGTTTGATCTCTTCGGGTGTGACATATGAGCGAACAGACATGTAGCCTGAAACTTTATTATCAGTAAATATCGGAGTTGCATTGGCTCTTACCCAGTAAAAACCACCATCAGCACGACGATTTTTTACTATTTGTGTCCATGGAACACCTAGCTTTAGAGTTTCCCACATGTCGGCAAATACTGCCTCAGGTACATCAGGATGACGAACCATGTTGTGTGGTTGGCCGATGAGCTCGTCTCTACTATAGCCACTAGCCAATTCAAATGCATCATTACATTCAAGAATGGTCCCATTTAAATCGGTTTTTGAAACTAATGTTAGGTTTTGAGGAATGACATATTCTTCATTAGTTATAGGCTGATTATTACGCATTGCTTCGCTGCTCCATGCTCATTTTAATACTGCACTGATATTAATAAAGTTAGAGTCTAAACCAACTAGTAAAAGAAATATATCAGATTTGTTTTAGTTTAAGTGATTTATCCGTTAATTTTGTAATGTTATTTGATATGTTTTTTTGCAAGCAATTCATTTGCCAGGTTTTGGTTAGTTGAGTTGAAAAAAGTATTTAGGTAAAAGAAAGCCTAGTAAGAATGGAAATAACTTTGATCGTTAAACTAGATTTGCGTGTTACTATCCTGCGGTTACAATAGGGTTTACTTTGAGAGCTTTGCACGAGGCGTTTTTATATATTCATCGACTCGTGCAAAGGTCTCTTATTTGATAACTTTTCTGCTTTAGACGGTAAAGAATATTTTTTCAGTAATTGTTAAGTGACTTATTGCTTTATGCCTAAATCTAAAAAAAATTTAGAATCTTCCTACCTGTTTAGCTTATCTAAGTTTAAATTTCCTATTTATTTTTGGCTTTCTATGGTGAGTTTTGCACTGTTTATTATGGCCATAGGTTCCTATGTTGTCAGCCAAAATGAATCTAGGGTAATTCAAGCGGCAACTTTATCGTCTAATGGATTAGCTTCGTTTGTTTCAGATTATGTAGAGAAACATCAACTATTAGTTAAGTCTATTGCTAATCATCATCAAGATCGTATTTTGCAGCTCTCGAAAGGTGCCGGTTATCCCTACGATTTAGCTGAAATTCATAATGACATTAAAGAACTATTTCCTGATGGGACAGAATTTGCGATTATTAATCGGCATGGAAGCATTGTTATCGGTAGTGATGTGAGTCACATGGGCGAAAAGTGTCAAAATTTAATTATGCAAACCATGAAAGGTCTATCACCAACCGTTTCAAAGGTTAGAGCTCATCAGTCTCCACTAGGTGAGTTTCACTTTGACGTGCTATTCCCTATCGTTGTTGCTGAAGAGCGTGCAGGCTTGTGGGTTAAGCTATCTTTTAGTCCATTAGAAAAGTTTATTATCAACTTAAATATCAAAGACTATGATTTAGTTGTTACAGAGCAGGTACCGCCTTATCGAGTTTTACTCGGAAAAACAACAGAGATTAGTCACTCTGAACCTATCGATTTTGACTATATCGCAGGCCCGTTAGATGACACAGGTTTATTTGAGTCTGTATTAGCGGTAGCACCGATTGCTGAGGTTGCTTGGCAAGTCAGAGCAATCCATAAAGATCAAGTTCATAAAGAGTATGTTAATAACGTACTGATGATTGCAGTTATTGTGTTCTTATCGGTTTTTGTTGTTGTGAGTATCGTTTATTTCTTTGTAAGAGGTTTGCAGCAAGAGAAAGAAAAAATTAGGCAAGATGCCGTGCATGATGAGATGTTTAATGCAGGGCCAACAGTTCTTTTTGAGAAGCAAACTGATATGAAAATGCCTATTTTATATGCCTCTCCTAACGTGAAGTCTTTGTTGGGTGCGAGCTCTAAGGAAGTGTTAGAAAAGTCTTACTTACATTGGGTTTTACCAGAAGATATTCCGATGGTTAAGGAAACCTTGTTGCAAGCTTATAAAGATAAAAAACATACAGTTGAAATGGTTTACCGCCTTAAAACCAATGAAAACTCTGGCTTTTTATGGATATATGATTTAAGTCACATTCTTTATAATTCGACTGGTAAGCCCACTGTTATTAGAGGCTATATTACTTCTGTACATGCTCAAAAAACCGCCGAAAAAAATGCAACCGACTTGATTCAATCTGTTCCAGAAGCGATTTTTGTTTTGGACTTAGAAGGCAATATTATTAACGCAAACCGCGCGGCTGAGCTCTTATTAGGTTGTGATAGAGCTAGTCTAATAGATGAATTGTTTAGTCACTGGCTAGAAGTGGATAGTTTTCCACTTTATGAACGCATGAAGCATAAGTATTTAATCGAAAAAAATCATTATGATGAAGGTTCTCGAGCAGACTCTTTGTATTTGCGCAATTCACAAGGTGTTCGAGTTTCGGTTGAAATAGGGTTTAACAGAATTGAGTTAAAAGGTCAGCCATTATTAGTTCAAGTAGTCCGTGATGTGACATTACAGATGCAAACTCAGCAACAGTTAAGCCTTGCTAAAGAGCAGGCCATTGCTCTAGCTAAAGCGAGAAGTCGTTTTGTAGCAACCATCAGTCATGAAATTAGAACGCCGATGAATGGGGTTTTAGGTATGACTGATCTGCTATTTGATACACCATTGAATAATATCCAAACACAATATTTACAAGCAATAAAGCAGAGCGGTAATGTGTTGCTGAATATTATCAATGAGGTGTTGGATTTTGCCAAGCTAGACGAAGGTCAAGTGACGTTAATTAATGCAGATTTAAACTTAAAAGATATCCTGGAAGAGACGCTTCATTTACTATCAAATATGGCAGAAGAAAAAGGCCTCAATCTGAGTCTCGATTCCACTAACTTACAATCAGAAAACTACCTTGGGGATGCGATGCGTATTCAACAGTTGATATTCAATTTGGTTGGTAATGCGTTGAAGTTTACAGAAAAAGGCCAAATTATTGTCAAACTAAGCAATATAGTTGCAGAGGATGGTAATCAGTTGGTCTTAATTGAAGTGATTGATAGCGGTATTGGTGTAGCAAAAGAGAATCTGCCAAAGTTGTTTGAATCCTTTACACAGGCAGATGAGTCAACTTCCAGGCAATTTGGTGGAACAGGCTTAGGCTTAGCGATTTGTAAACAGCTGGCTGATTTGATGCAAGGTTCTATTGGTGTGGAATCAGAGCTTGGCAAAGGCAGTACTTTTTGGGTTAAGCTCCCTTTACGCAAAGTGGTAAAAGCTGGCGAAATTGAAAATGGTGTTGAATCACTTAGCGATCCTGTATTAGTGGACAAGCATTTACCTCTTGCTGGTAAAACGGTTTTACTGATTGAAGACAATGTTATCAATCAGCATGTCATTGAAGGTTTCTTATTACGTTTAGGGGCTAAGGTGGATATTGCTGAGAATGGTCTAAAAGGAGTCGATTTTTGGCGTCTAGGAGGACTTAAGTATCAGCTAGTGTTGATGGATTGTCAAATGCCTGTTATGGATGGTTTTGAAGCCACTAGAATAATACGCAAAGAAGAAAGTATGAGTGCACAGAAACAAGCTATTCCTATTGTGGCCTTAACGGCAAACGTTATGAGTGAAGATAAAGATAAATGTTTGCAAGCAGGTATGAATGATTTTCTGTCTAAACCTATCGAGAAACAGTCTTTTGAAGCAATGGTATTAAAGTGGGTGGTTTAATGGTCGATGTTGCTGAACATAAAATGACGATGGTTGACTCTACCGTGATTACTGGAGTCATTATCGCGGGCGGGCAAGGTAGCCGAGTCGGTTTTCAGCAAAAAGCATTATTGCCTTATCATGGTGAGCCAATACTTAAACCTATTTTGGCTTTGCTGGGTTCGCAAGTGGATAATGTATGGGTAAATGCAAACGCTGAGATGGAACGTTACCAGGAATTTTCTGAACAGCTTTTTTCGGACGAATATCAAGGCTTTCTTGGGCCTTTAGCTGGTATGCATGCGGCTTGGCACTTTATTCAAACTGACTGGGCAGTATTTGTACCGTGCGATAATCCTAACTTACCAAATGATTTTGTTAACCGCTTACAAAATGCTTATCAGCAGCACCCTAACCCGATTGTAGTTGTCCATGATGGTGAACGGTTACAGCCTTTATATATGATGATGCATCGTTCAATGGCAAATTCTTTGAGCCAAGCGATTGCTAAAGGACACTTGAGTGTAAACCGTTGGGTGAAAGAGAATGATTTTACTGAAGCCAGTTTTGCCGATTGTTGCCCTAAAGCTTTTCAGAATATGAATACTTTAGCGAGTTTTGATGTTGCAGAAGAGTCAAGCTAATCGTTACCTGACCAAAGGTGATTTAACCAGGCCTGGTAACTTTTACTTTGACTGTTTTTGGCAGTCTTTAAGAGGTTTAAAGACTATTTCTTGTAGAGCTCTTCAGGGTTTATAAGTGGATCACTGGTTATAACCGCTTTTTCTGCTTCTACTTGAGTATAAAAACAGCTTCTTCTACCTGAGTGGCAAGCAGGGCCAGTTTGGTCTACTTGCAGCAAAATAGTGTCACCATCACAGTCAAAACTTAAAGATTTAAGTACCTGGATTTGTCCTGATTCTTCACCTTTACGCCAGTAGTTTTGGCGTGAACGTGACCAATAGCAAACTCGTCCAGTGCTTAAAGTTTCTTCTAGGGATTTTGCATTCATCCATGCCATCATTAGCACTTCTTTGCTATCGAATTGTTGCGCAATCGCCGGAATCAAACCGTCTTTATCAAATTTAACTTGTGATTTTAAGGCTTCCCAATCAAATTCATCACCTTGCTTGGCTTTTTCAAGTTGTTTAAAAGTGGTGTTACACATCTAAAATTCTCGTTATTTGAGTTGCGCTAAAGCTGCAAATGGATTGTTAGTGATTTGCTCTTGCTTCTTCTTAGGTTTTTTCTCTTCTACCTTAGATTGAGCCCCTTTTTCTAACATAGCGTTAAACAAATCTACCGTAGCACGAGCATCAGCTAATGCGTCATGGGCATCGCCTGGAAATGGCTTTTCTAAAACGACTTCATAAGCGTGAGTTAATTTAGGCGTTTTAAAGAACCAGTACATTTTTTCACTATGCCAACGCATGGCGCCAATCAGGTCTTTACTTAGTTCTGCGGCATCTAACCAGGTGTTGTAGTCAAGTTCAAAACGTAACAGTTTTTTCTCAGCACTCTTCTCAAGATACATAAAGTCACTTTCGGTACTGTAAGCCAGGACAATGTCTGCATTTAGTAGAGTGTCGTGAATTTGATCCCAAGCTTCGGTAAGTGACGGCTGACCTTGAACCATATCGGTAGTGATGTTGTGCTTTTCATTTTCAGGAATGTCGTAACCTGGGTTAATTAACTGGTTAAAAAGCTCTTTGCCGTCAATGTCACAGGCGGAGACCTGGATAATGTCGGCTTCAGGGTCGGTAGAAATGTTGGTTGCTTCAATATCAATACAAACAACGTTTTTGCCTTTTAATTCTTTGGCGTGATTTTTTAACTTAAACAAGGCGTCATTACGGCTTTCTTGAATCAATGGGATGACGTCAGAATCGCAAAAAGTTTTAATTAACTTTTCAAGGTTTTTTGTAAAGCGGGCAAGTGACTTTGTGAGTGCCGTGCGTACAGCCTCATCTTCTGAACAACGCTCAATAAATGCTTCAATGGCAATAATCTCTTCGCCAATAGTGAGTTTAGTCAGTGATTCTGTAGCCAATTTTTTAGGGTTGTAATCAAACTTTTCTAAAGGTGGGATGAAAATATTTGCATTGAGTAAAGACTTTTCTCCTTTGGCAGGAGAGGCCATAACTTCTACCCCTTTAATATTTAAACCATCTGAAGCGGCTACCGCTACTAGGTATTCTTTTAAAGGTTGGTTACGCTTGTCTAGCAAAATTAGTTGTGCATTGCTCATGGTAAAGGGGCTTTATGTTAAAAAATAATGAGAAGTATT
>JGI10211J14876_10001507_pt1 | contig 10180 bp, 13 predicted proteins | sample Etolagsediment_FD_14876 | JGI IMG/M metagenome (IMG submission 14876)
TGTGTTAAGCTAGTGTCATTTCCTATTAACCAAGTTCTGTTTGGAGTAAACCTAACGTTTACTAATCCTTCTTGTAATTCTGGAGTTGTAACGTTTAGGTTGTCAACACTAATATATATTGTTGTGCTTGTTGCTGTTACACTATAAGTTTGATTGCCTAGTAAAGTTCCATTGTCATATACTTCAAATTCATATTCATCATTAGCAATTAACGAAATTAATGCTTCTCCTTTAGCATCAGTAGTAACTTGTTCAACTAGAACACGCCCATCTGTTGGTACTGTTTTATAAATTTTTATTACAATATCTGACACGGGTTGTTGTGTATAATTACTAATAGTATAAATTGTTGTTGAAACTGCTTGTGCTACAGGAACCAAATAAGGTTGGAGAGTTTCAGCAGTTGTTCCTCCAACATAAGAAACGTAATATTTTCTAGCATAATAATCAGAGTTATCATCTGAAACATTTAGAGAATAATCGTTCACTGTGTTAGCATAAACTTGAATAGTTTGGTCTGTTGATAAGTTAGTATAAGATTGAGCTGCTAGTCCGCCAACTTCAAGAGCCCAATTTCCGTCTATTGCTGTTTGTGTTGTTTCATCTTTAGGTTTTGTAACTGTTAAAGCCATGCTATTATAATCTTGTATTGGACTGTCATAAATTCTTAAAGTGTATGCAGAATCGTTTGGGTTTAAAAAGAAAGTTATTTTTCCTGTTGAATCTGTTGTTCCTCTTCCTGCTTTGTTCCAATCGTTTCCGTTGTTTAATAGTTCTACGCTTGTGTTTGTGTATAGTGTGGTTTCGTCTGTTTTGTATAATTGAAATTCTATGCTTTTTCCTAGGTTGGTTGGGAGCATTAAGAATGGAATGTTATAATCACCATACTTGTTCATGTCTAAAGTGTATGTTCTTGTTCCATAATCTGTTAAAGTGAATGTTAAAGTGTAACTTGTGTTGGTTGCAGCAAGGTTGTTTAAATCAATCCATCTTTCGTTGTTAATGTTATAATCTGTGCCGTTAAAGTTCATGTTTGTACTGATTAAACTTTCACTATTTTCATCTATTGTTGTTATGTGTAATAATCCATAAAATCTTCCTGAGTTAACATTCTGCTCTGTGTAATCACAATATTCTGTATCTTCCCATGTTCCACAAGTCCTCATCGCAACATTATAATCTGTATTAGCAGTTATTCCTGTAAAAGTCCAGTTTTGGTCTGTACTTTCTAAGTTTCCATCAACCCACCAATTCCAATCGGTTTGAGTAACAATATTTGTTGCATCTAATTGTGTTGTTGTATCAGTAAAATCTATTTCTTCATCTAATCTATCAGTATTGCTTGTAAAACTAGCACTTAAACCAGCTACATTACAATCAGAATAAAACGAATTAGAATCACTACAATAAGTTACTCCAACTCCATCATTATATAATTCATTTACATCAGCATTACTTAGGCTTGTGTACCATAAACTAAATTCGTCTATGTTTCCATCAAAATGACTTCCTCCGCCATTATTTTCTCCCCATAACAATCCTGCATCAGCATCAGCTGATATGCTTCCTTCTCCATCTCCAACATTAGTCCCGTTTATGTAAACTTCTGTTCTTGGGCTAGCACTAACATCATGAGTAATTACAACGTGATTCCACTGATTTTCGTTTAACGAACCACCTTGATAAATCGAAACTCCTTGTTCTCTAAATCTTATGTTTGCGTTCACATGACTAATTTCGTATGTTTTGTCAGCCTCAGCTGTATGTGTTGTGTCTCCTCTTGTAAAAATATAACCGCTTGTTGAAATATTATTTGGGTTTATCCAAAAACTTATTGAAAAATTTGTTGTTAAATCAAAACTTGCGTCTCGTGTTCTTATTTCGTTATAAGATGAAGAACCATTATATTTTAGCCCATAATCAATTATTCCATCAACTTGTGTGGGAAATGAACCATGTGTTGTGTTATTATCTCCATAATAATCAATCATTGGAGTGCTTGTTTCTTCCATTTTCCACCAAGACACTAAGCCATCAGGAGTTAATGCAAAAGCATTACCAGTTATAAACAGCATCATGCAACAGATAATTAAGATATTTAAGTATCGCATTTATTTCATCCTCCGTTTCTCTCATTTCAGCTTCAGTATCAATTCTATACAAAGCACTCAACTCCTTCACATTGAGTAAACTCTATCCAATCATGTAATTTGTGTTGACATCCTTTATATTCTTGTTTAAGAACTTCTTCCCAGTCCTCTCTGTTACTTACACCCATTGTACACATAATAAATCACTCGTAATCGTACATTCCTCCACGCCCGTAACGGATTATCCATACTATAAAACCAATTACTATACTTATTGGTATTAACCATATCAAAATAGTTGTTACGTCTTGTAAAGCACTGGAAGGTCCTACTAGAACAACGTTTCCTTCAGCATCAGTACCATACTTGTCTGTTGCTCCCGCTCCTGTTAAACTGCTTCTTGCTTCATCGCTAAGAATGCTAACGGGTTGCATGAATATTACTAGAACAAGTATTACTACAAAGCTCCCGATAAGAATTTCTAAAAGGCCCATACGTTACCACCCTTGTATTTACTTGCTTTTAATCCTTGTTTTTCTCCTAGAGTATCTATTCTGAATTGGTTCTTTTCTGTGAAGATAACTTCTTTTCCTGGTATTTTAGAACCTGTTTTTCTTCTTCTGAATTTATAATCGTTTATGAATGGATCGTCAATCATCTTACCTTTCTTAGATGATGGTTCTAGTTTTACTGTTGCTGCAACTGTGTTATCTGCTACTTGTAATCCTTTGTTAAACGCAGCGTTATAAGGTAAAGGTTTTTTTGTAACTTTAACCCATTTAGTGTTCTTTTTTCTTCTAGTATAAGCATGATAAGTACCACGAGGTTTATCTTCTGACTTAACTTCAATAATATCCCTCTTTTTCTTTTTAACTTTTGGTTTAGTCAAAGTCCTTGTCCCCAACCTTGTTCTTGATTTTAATTTTGGCTTAGTCAAAGTTAACTCCTTTAACTTAGGCAAAGCAACCTCAATTGGTTGAGTCTTAGGAATTGATTTAGGTTTAACAACTGCCTTTGGTTTTGCCAAACTAATCTCTTTAGGTCTAACAATAGATTTTTGTTTAAACTTAAACTTTGGAATAGCTAAATCTCTAAACCTTGTTCTTTCAAGAACAAACTCTCTTGTTTTACTTTTAGTTAGAACTTTTGGTCTAAAAGCTGCAAGAGCAACCCCTGCTAAAATACTTTTAGCATATTGACGAGTCGCAGTCTTTGGCAAAGTAAGAGTTAATGTTTTAGTAGCCTGTTTAGTGATTGCCTTTTGTTTAACTAAAGTTTTAGTAACTGCTTTAGTTGAAATAACTGGCTTAACCTTTACTTTTGTTTTTCCATAAACTTTATTCAAAATCTTTTCAATAGCAATATCTTTTGGAATAACTGGTTTAGTAGAAACTTTTGGGACTGCTTTAGTAACAGTTTTTGTTCTAGTAACTGTCTTTAATTTTAGGGCTTCTCTTTTTGCATAAGTTGACAAATCTTTAACAACACCTTTTGCTGGTTTTTCTATTAAAAATCTTTCAGCAGCCTTTTGTGCCTGAACACCTTTAGAAAAACTTTGTCTTGGAATAGTTGGTTGTTTTTTTACTTTTGGTAACACTTCTCTGAAAAACAATTGATATGTTTCTTCTTCAGGAGTTAACCTTAATATTTTTTCACTCTTTTTAGTCTTACCATATAACCTTTCAAATGCTTTTTGAGCAGGTTCTCCAAACAAGGGTTTTTGAGTAACTGCTTTTCTTTTTACTTTTGGCAAAACTTCCCTAAAGTAAAGTTGATACATTTCTTCTTCAGGAGTTAATTCCAAAGTTTTCTTTATTTTACCAACTGGCTTTTTTACTTTTCCAAAAAACTTTTCTGCTGCCTTTTGTGCTTGTAGTGAAGATTGTATATTTGGTCTTAAAACATTTGTTTTTCGTGTAACTTTTGGTAAAACTTCCCTAAAATATAAACCATATTGTTCTTCAATTGGAGATAGCTCTAAAGCTTTTTTTACTTTTCTAACTGGTTTTGTTGTCTTTCCAAAAACTCTTTCAAATGCTTTTTGAGCTTCTAAACCTCTTGAAAGACTAGGCTTTAATTGATTTACCCCAGGTTTAACTTTTGGCAAAACATCTCTAAAGTAAAGTTTATAAATTTCTTCATCAGGCAAAAGAAGCCTTGTTCTTTCAGCTTGTTTTAATTTTTGAAATTGTCTACCCTTATACAAAGATTGGTAAAAAGCATCTCCTTGTAATTCTTTAAAAGCAGTTGATTTAGTTCCCAAAGCCCTAACTTGTTCTAAAGTAGCCCTACCTTTAAATGGAGTTGGACTTGGTTTTAAAGCTCTTATTCCGCTACTAATTTTTGTTTTTGTTACTTTTGCAAATTTAAGACTTGCTTTTGCGGTTGATTTTCCAACATTACTTAGTCCTTGGAATAATAATATGTCTCCTATTAGTTCTCCACCAAACCTTGTTGGTCTTTGAATAACATCTTTTGCTATTCCTACTGTGGTTTGGAAAGGATTCATTGCAGCAGTAGCCAAAGCTCCAGGAATTTGTCCAACAAATTGTTTTGTTTGTTCTGCACCTGCAACCCTGCCAACTCCGGTTGGTCCTAAATATTCAAAACCTTTAATGTTAAATAATACAGCCCCTGCTGCTTGTCCTGCTTGAGCTGCTGGAGTAATAACACTTAAAGCAGCTTCTCCTAAAACATTACCTTGTTGATAAGCTTCTTCTCTTAGTTCTGTTAAACCGCTTCCAATAGCTCCTTTTGATATAAGGCTTAATCCTGTTTCTTCTCTAACTCTTGGTAAATCAGCTAGGCCTTTTTTAGAAGTTAGTTTGGTTGTTAAATCTTGTTTTTTTAATTTTAGAGGGTCTCCTCCATATAATTTTTTTATTTGTTGCGATTTTTGTAGTCTTTCAACTACTCCAGTGGTTCTTTGACTTGCTGCTTCTGCTTCTCTAATTTCTCTTTGAGCAATGTTTGATTGTCCTTCTGCAATTTTTAGTTTTGCTTCAACTTTTTTTTGTTCAGCCATTGCTTTATTATACTCGCTTTGAGTTAAAGATTTACCCCCATATTTTTCGTTAAAATCTTCAACAGCTTTACTTGCATCGGCTTGATATTTTTCAGCAGCTTTAGTAGCGGCAATTGCTTCTTGTGCTTCTTTTCTTTCTCTTGATTGAACTAAAACACTTATTTTCTCATCAGTGCTTGGTTGTCCAATAACTCTTTGTTTAGAAACAGCTTGGATTCTTTCTGGAGTAAAATATTCTTTTGTTTGAGAAGCAATGGTTGCTGATTGTTGTGCAAGTTCCTGGGCAGTTAATTTTTCTACTTTTTTCTTTGGTGGTGGTCTTGGTGCTGAATAACCTCCACCGCCTCCTCCAGAGTATGAAGTTCCTACTCTTCTTGTTCCGCTTGGAGTATAAACTGTTCCAGAAGTTCTGCCTAAAATAGTTCCTCCTGTAGAACGAGCTGCTGCAGAACCAAGAACAGGACCTACACTACTTGTGTAACCTCTTGATGAGGCACTTCTTGTAAGAAAAGATCCTCCAGATTGTCTAACAGCCATGTTATTTATATATAGTATCTAAGTTGTATTTAATTCTTTCCTAGATTTCCACAATAAAAGAACCTTAACAAGTTGTTTTCTTCTATTGGTTGAACACATTGGTGTAAAACCCAAGTCCAAGAACCATTTTTATAGTTTACAAAGTATGTGTTTGGTTGAAAACCACTTAGACAAATTTCTTGTCCAAAATTTCCACCAAAATACTTGTTTTGGTTGTCTATTGAAACATGAATGTTTTCACAAACATTATTCATTGCTGCAAAAGCATTAGCTGAAAATAAAACTAATACTAATCCAATTACTATCAAATATTTATTCATTTTTTTCCATCTCCATAAAGAAAATTATATCTTCCACACTTTCTACATTGATTAATCTCTATCAAATCATTTTCTAATGTTTTCAAATTAACATCTACTAATTGAAAGTCTGAAAAACCACACCCCTCACAATTCATTTTTTTTCCTCCTTTATTAATGGTTGATTAAACAGTTCTCCAATCCTATGCAAACCCCTAGAAATACTAGACAAAGAAAACCATTTAGAATTAACATAAACAGCATGAGGCTCATAATCAAAAGTTTCCCTAGTAAACAACCAATCCTCTAACAAATCCATAGCACGTTGAGGACGTAAACCTTGCGTACAATCATCACAATGTCTACCCCACAACTCTTCAGCTTTAAACTTAGTGTCAAAAATCTTTACTTCACACGGACCCATTTTTTCGTACACATGAATCCGCCATTTTTTTCCACCATTACACCCACTATGAACCATTTAAGGACCAGCTCCTGCCAACATAGCTTGTATTTGCTCAGGTTGTTTAACAACCAAAAACCCAATGATAACAACAGCAATAATCACTAAGATCATCATGTAAAACATTGGGTTTGAAAACAAATTATCTTTTTGTTCTTGAATATACTTTTCAATCCGTCTACCATAACTAATAGCGTTTTCGTTAACTGTATTAATTTCTTTAGACTTTGAAGAAATGTTTCCAGCCATAGCATTAAGATCAGCATTACAATCATCTCCTTCAAACAAGAAAATAAAAGGTTTGCTAAGGTTTTCTAGCCAATGCTTTCTTGGATTGTTAATAGTCATTTTTTGACTTATTCCTTTTTCAAAATCTAGTTCGTGATCTTTTATTTTTTCAACAGTAAGTTTTATTGCTCCTGTTCTTTTAACTCTTGCTACTAAGTATTTGTCTTTTCTTATTGAAAATGCTACAAATCTATAAGCATAAAATCCTATTAATACTAAGAAGGGTATTGCTGCAACTCCGATAAATATTGTGTTTATGTTTTGTATTAATCCTGCAACTTCTATGTATGCTTGGTCTGTTAACATGTCTCGTATTAATTCTAGGCCACTTGCACTCATAAATCTTATTACAAACATTAGTATTAGTCCTGCTATTCCTGCTCCTACTATCGCTACTGTTTCTGGAATGAATAGGTTTACTTCTCTCCATAGTGTTTCTGATTCTGTACTTGTAGGAACAATCTTTTTAACCTTGTTTTTGTTAAACCTACCTTGCTTAATTCCATTCGTTTCATTGTTATATTGTGAATTTTTTTGCCTATCATACATTATTTCGTCAGGCGTTGGTTCTTGCAACACACTTTTAGTGTTAACCCTAGGTTTACCAAAGTTCATTTTAACATCTCCTTAAATTTAGTCTTTTTAACCTTAAACAAATTAGCCTCAATCTTCTCATCATCCATATCACCCAACTTATCAAAATCCAGATTCTTCTTAGCAAAATCCTTTTCAAACTCAACATACAATTCATTCAACAACCAATCCTTATCAGCTTGAGGAATATTACCCTTTTTCTTATACTTATACTGAATCAACTTACACCTACGCTTAGCACTAACCTTTTCATAACCCTCATCAGTACAAGTCCAATCTCCAGGAATAAAAGGAATAACATAAGTTTTCCAAGCTAATTGTTTAACCTTAGAAGGATAACCTTTAGCATAAGCCTTGATAGTAGAAAACCAAATTGAATAAAAAGTATACAAACCCATTTGGCCTTTAAACATTGCTTTTAGTTTAATAGCACTTGTAACAGCACGTTTCTTCTCAATAAGATTTTTAACAAACTTAGGCATTTATCTTCAACCCCGACCAATATATTAAAAATCCAACACAAAAAACTAAAGAAAGCCAATATGTTGCATCTCCTGTTGTTTTATGAAACCACATTGAACCTGTAGCAATACAAAAAATAATGAAACCAAGAACAGCATAATTAATAACTTTTAAATTAACCAAGCAGACCACCTAAAAACTTCTCAGGCTTTTCCTTCGGATTATTATACCTAGCCACAGTAGAAGAACCCTCAACATACTGAGACTTAGAAACCTTAACATTCTTACCACCCATCCGAGAAACATGAGCAAACGTCTCAATACTATTAACAACCTCATTAAAAGCCAAAACAACATTAGAAGTAAAACCATACTTCTCCCCAACACGCATATACTCACGCAACAACAAATAACCCTCAGCCACAATCATCTTCTCTTCCCCTTCAAGAAAACTCATTATGTCATCTGGCGAAATTGGTTCTTTCAAACCAACATATTTTGAAGGTAAAAAAATAGTACCATTTTTAACATCAGGTTGCCAAGGCAAAAACTTTCTATTACACTCTAAGATAAGAGCTGACACTTGTGGATCATAAGCCACATTACCCTGCTCAGCCATCTGCTGAATCAAACCCATATCAGTTGAAGCGTTTTGTGCATCTAATTGTTGATGAAACTGTCGCTTAGCTTCTTTAGCATCGTTATTAAACAAACCCATTATCAATCAACCCACTAATCATATTGCCCACTCATCCACATTCCTTGACTTAGAACGCTTAAAGTTATAAGCAAACCCAAAAATAATCCCAACTGCTCCACCAAAAATAAAAGTATCAGCAATAACCCTCAACCAATTATAACTATTCACATCATAAGAAACAATCTGATAATTATATTCAAGAGTCTCAGCATTAATAGAATCAACAGTATCTAACTGAACACCCTCATTAACAATAAACATCCCACTAACCATCATTAACACACTAGCAAAAGCAATAAAGCCTAAAGAAGCATTTAAATTATATCTTGAAACGCCTAACAAAAATAAAAAACCTACTAAAGCAATTAGTGCATACAATCCTATTAATGGTAAAGCCATAATCTTTTTCATCTCTCACATTTTTTTTTGTTAAACGACTCTTATCCAAGAGCCGTTACTTCATTACTATTTTACAAAGATTAAATCTATCTTCGCATTCCAACAAAAGTTAGAACAGCAACAATTCCTATAATTAGAACTGCAGCTAATAGTAAGTCAGTTAAGTTTAGTAGTGAAACAGCACTTGTTGAAACATTTGTTGTATTTAGTCCTGCATAAACTTCAGCGAAGATTATGATTCCTATAATACCAACAATAGCAGCAACAGCAGCTCCAGCTACGTTAATTTGTCCTTTTGTGTCCATTTTAACTCACTTAGTTGGCTCGTACAATTTTATTGTACAAACTTAATAGTATTAGTGTACAAACTTATATTTAAACCTTTATATGTTTTTGTAGTTTGAAATCCAAACCAAAAAAAAGTTATTTGCCCTAAAAAGTCAAATGGGTCAAATTATTCTTTTGGTTCTTCTATTTCCTTTTTATCGCTGACGAATTTTGTTGTTCCTGTTTGTGGTTCGTTTGTATCTTTTTCTGCTTCTGTTTTTGCTTGTCTTGTTTCCCAAACATCTTTAACAAACTCTATCTTGTCTTGAATTGCATCATCTAATTTGTTTTCTTTGTTTTTACTAGAATCACTCACATCATAAGAAACGCTTATTGTTGTTCCGCCAAACAAATTTTCTCTGTATAAAGCGTACTCACAAACTTCTGTTTCTTTTGTTTGTTTACAAGATATTTCTTTCCAATTAACGTCTAATCCAACTTTGTCATCTATTTCAACACCACCTTTTTCTAAAACAACTTTTAGTTCTTGGTATTCTGTATCTGGAATTTCTGTATCTTTTACAATAGGTTCGTTTACACCGATTGTTCCGATTCCTCCAGTTATTCCAGCAATGCTTATTGCTATCATACAAACCAAGAATATTCCAATTATTGTTTTCCTCATATTTCAACACCCTCCCTTAAATTTATTCATGAACACGAAAAAACTCCACTATTATTAACACCACAGTTCCATTTAGTTCCATCAGGACTTGTCATTGTAATATTATTATCTTCTCTTAAAACAATACTTGTTCCAATATTTAAATCTCCTTCAATTTTTAAAATACCACTTCCAACTTCTTTTGGATTAATTACCATGTTTGTTCCGTCATAAGTTATTGAAGCATCATCGCCAGCTCCGAAGTAGAGTTTTTGATTGTCATTAGGAAGTTTTATTGTTTTATCAGGGTAAATTCTTAAAGCATTATCATTGTAAGCATCTCCAATATAAAAATAATTAAATGCTGGTGTAGCATTTCCAAGAACTCCTAA
>JGI10211J14876_10001508_pt1 | contig 10179 bp, 7 predicted proteins | sample Etolagsediment_FD_14876 | JGI IMG/M metagenome (IMG submission 14876)
TGCCAAAAAGGAATTTGAATATATTGCGATTATTTAAATAGTAAATGGCAGCAAAACGAGGAATAATTTCCACTTTATCTCTATCATAAATATCACTTATTATATTAGCAGGTCCTGGTTCAATGGCTTGAGAATATATCAATTCATATTTCGGCGTTTGTTCCAGGCGAACACCTCCCACTAAACTTAAACTCTCAAAGGGATGAAAATTGATTTGAGTAAACAATGCACGAGTAACAATATTGTCATCATCCGCAAGATATATAAAGCGGTTGTCCAAAAAAGGATTACCAAAAGAAGGTATATCAAGTATATTTGATGCATTCAAAACTGTCCGGTAATATAAACCTGTGGTTATATCCAACTCTGAAGAGGGATGAATGAAAGCATTTAATTCCAATTCATAACCATTTGTCTCATCTTGTTGGCTTCCATAAAAATCTTCAAAAAGAAATTCGTACTTATAACAATCGCGGTTTTGGGAATAACTGAATTTTCCTTCAATTTTCAATTTATCCGATAGTTCGTTTCGGTATCCAAAGGAGATATATGTAGTAGTACTTCGGATGTATGTACCGTTTGTTTCAGGAGGGGAAGGGAAATAAGCTATAAATTCCCGTTTACTTTCATTGCAGCTCAGGTTTAAGAAAAAGTGCTTAAAAGATCCGGAGAAATTAAAATATTTCTCATTATTTTCTAATTTTTCATTTGTTCTATAATCCTCCGGGGCTCCTATAAATAACAGTGTTGATGGGTCTGTAACTGTATCACTGAGAGGTACATCCAAACCGTATGTATCATATAGAGAGGCATTAAGAACGTAATTTAAGTCTCCTTCCCTGCCATCCACTCTTAAAAAGAGTTTTTTTGTATTTTCAGAGCCGATTGAACTTCCAATGATATTTACAGGCCCATCTGAATTATCATTGGTAAAAATATTAATTACGCCGTAGAACGCGCCATTACCATAGACCACCGACATGGGTCCTCGAATGACTTCAATCCTGTCAATAGCTTCCACAGGAACCGCGATCTTACTCAGTGGGTAATTCGAGTTAAGATCATTGATTTGGTGAATATCATTTACCAGGATAATCATATTGTCATTTGCCACTCCAGACCAAAATCCCCTAACGCCAAAATTTGAGAAGTTATCAGTATAGTCATTGATAGCATACAAACCCGGGATATTTTCAAGGATTTCCGTCAATGTCCGATAACCATATGCTTCAATATCTTCTCTTGTAATCAGAACCACACTGGCAGGAATATCGGCGATTTTTTCCTCTGTTTTTCCAGCGGTCTTTATTTTAATATTCATCAACTCTTCCAGGGAAAGTTTAAATAATTCATCTGTTTCTTCTTCTTTTTCTGATTTTTCTTGTGACAATAGAGTAGTCTGAGGAATAAATAAAAAAATGGTTAAAGTAATAATCAGTACATATCCAAATTTTTTTCTCCTAAACATAGTACCTCCTTCTGGAAATAATTCAAATTAAGTATAAGAATTTGAAAAACGAATGTCAAGAAAAAAATTTTTTTTTAGATTTTATTTTAGCAAATTTTCTTCTAATTCACCATATAATAGTAAAAATATTCGATATGATTATTTCTTTTGGCAGACGAAGATATATTCCGAACCTTTAGTTATTGGACGTCTGTCATAGTACCCCATTTCTTCAATTATTTTAAATCCATTTGAAAAAAGAAGGCTTCTTATTTGATCCTCGTAATGATATTTAAGAGATAATTCTTCAACCAATCGTTCTTCAGAACCATCATCTTGGTCTATGTAATATACCAGATCCATATATATAACTTGCTTATTCGGTTCAATGTTCTTTCTAATCTGATATAGGCGTACTTTAGTCCCTTTTCCGGGATCGATATTTTCCCACAAGAAAATTTCTTCTTTTTTTATCCAGTTATTTTTTATATCATTGATTGGCTTCAAAAGTGTTATAATAAAACAACCTTTTGCTGATAAATGATTATATACGTTTTTTATACATTTTTGCTGTAGGTTTTCGTCAATTAAGGCTTGATAGGATCTAAATGGAATAATAATCAGGGGAAATTTTTTATTGATTTTAAAGTTTGTCATATTTTCGTGGATAAGGTGAATCTTTTGAGATACATCTTCTGGTAAATGTTTAATCTTTTTTCTGAATAACTCAGTCATTGCATCTGAAATATCCACTCCCCAGACCTCATGTCCAGCCTTCGCTAGTGGAATCGTGATTCTTCCGGAACCACATGCCAATTCCAGTATATCTCCATTTATTTTTGACGCATAGTCAAGGTAGAAAGGGATGTCATCTTTTACAATAGCACTGGGATTGAGGTCATACAGGTAAGCGGTTTTATTATAAAAATTACTGTCACCTTTTTTCCACATTAGACTGCCTCATTTCTAATCTTGATTAAAAGTTTAATATTTGTAGAAGCATATTATAAAATTATAAACAGAAAATAAATTTTGTCAAGACTTATATTTCAATGATCCCGGTTTACTCTTTGTGATGAGTTTTTTTGGCAGATGCATGAAAAAAACCAATAGTAGAGATTTGAAAGATTACTATTGCAATGGTCGTTTCGTTATTGAAATCGCGAATAAAAAAATTATATTTTCTTGACATAAAGTGAAATCCAAACTATAATATGTAATCATCAGATATCAAAGGAACAATATGGATGATTACGTAAGGCTAGAATATGTTAAGCAATTTTTATATGTGAGGCTGGATTATATTTTAGCTCAATTAATAGAAAAATTGAAATCCAGGGCGATTTCGAAAATCAAAAAGGAGACTTCAAAATTTTTTGACAGCACTGTTCCATACCGGATAGATCAGTGTGTTTATGTTTCATCACATCCTGATAATCATTAATATTCAATATCTTACAAAATAAGATAAAGAAATTATTGCACTATCTCATCACAGATATTTAAATTAGAGCTTAGAGGTTGACAAAATGAAAGAGAAACTAGAAGAATTTTTTAGAAAACGACCCAATATGTTGAAGAAATATCGATACCCGGGAACATTTGATGATTTTGCAGAGGATTTAAAGAACTCGGTCACACCTCATAAGAATGGGCATTTTATAAAAAAAACAATCATGGAAAAAGTCGAGAGAATTTTTCCGAATGAGATATCACTAAAGGCTCTTGAAGACCAACTTTCAAATGCACCAGTCCTGTCCACTGCTGATCATCATGGAATACTAAACTATAAACTTCTCTATAATTCCAATCTTCTTTATTCTGAAATAATAAAAAAATTAAAATTACCGTTTGTGATTGTTTCCGCTTCCGGGAGTGTACCATTAGATAATATATCTCACCCCAGGGGTTTTTACTTTAAAAAACAAAAATTTAACTTCTATGGGGGAAAAGAATCCAAAACTCCCATCTTCCTGTTTGAAAAGAAATTATGTGCGGACAAAAAAAAAGGGATAAACAGCTTTATTACCAGCTATGCAGAAGATGCATTAACAACCGAAGAAAAAAAATTCCTGGAGTACCTGTTTTTTGAAAGCCTTGAAATTGAAAAAGTATCGCAAAACTATAAAATCTTTTCCGACCAGGTAACCTTTTTAAATTACAAATTATGGAAATATTATTTTGATAAAAGCATAAGAGAGTCCACACCGGAAATGATTTATCTCCAATCAAACCAGATTATATTAAATCTTCTTATCAATATGATTGAAGACAAAAATGCATTGGTATCATTAATACTTTTTGATCCGGAAGTGAGGCGGATATTTCTTAAAAATTTTGAGGGAATCCCCGGATGTTGGGGAGAAAGCATGGGCTCTCAATTGTTCTGGGGTGTTGTAGATAAAAAAAAGTATAAACGATTTATAAGGCTTTCTCTTGATGATGCCTCCAACTCATTGATCGGTGATAATTTACAGATTGAACTGGAGAGGGAAACCATACTGGATGCCTTAAAAACAAAGAAGATAATAGCAACTATTTTCTTTGACTATTTAATTCTCTCCTTTATTGATGGGTACATGATGCTGGGAGGTTTTAACCAACTGGACTACCTGCCTCAGATGCAAGAGGCACATATAATAAGCATGATAGATTATATGATCGAAATGCAGCAGGCACACATTAAAAGCCTGAAAGAGATAGGAATGAATGATCTGGCAGAAGAGTTTGCTACCCGTGTAACTGATGGACTGATATGCGGCATGTTTCCCTTTGATTTTGACAGTGGAATTGATCTGATCTGGCATTATAATTCCCGTGGCGGTAAATTCAATGGGAACCTTGATAGAGGATTGACACAGGAGGACCTGGATAGGATGAATAATATGAGAGTTAAAGACATGATAGGCGCGGCCGTTGAAACCATGCTGGGAATTGTATAACGTTAAAATTACTGGTCTGCTGTTGAAACAATGTCGTGAATCGTATAAAATTGGATGATGAAAATAGTAAAAATAAAAACACACACATTTTTTAATCTTGTTACCCAGCGAGCCCTGTATGAAAAGGTGGGGGGGTATATCAGTAAAGAATTTTATATCCAGGAATATATTAAAATACTGAAAGCAAAATACAACCTAAAACGAATATACAGGTTCGACCTGGGGCAAAATAATGAAGGATGCTCGCCTGCTGTGGAAGCACGAATAAAAGCATTGAGCGAGAAAGAAGATATTCGACATTATATGAAAAATTACCCGGAATTTATCTGCCGTGAATTAAGACAAAAAATCGCAGGGCACCATAACATCGAACCGGAATGGGTTCTACTCTCGGCAGGCCTTGACCAGATGATTGGCATCATTACGGCTACTTTTCTGGAATTAAAAGATCGCATCATGGTTAATTCCCCCTCTTTTTACCTGTTTGAAGAATACTCAAAGCGAATGGGTGCGGTTCCGATTTACCTCCATCTCAAAGAAAAAGACAATTTCAGATGGACAAAAGAGACTTTTAATATGTATTGTCAAATCCTGAAAAAATTGAATCCCAAGTTGATCTGGATTGCCAATCCCAACAATCCCACCGGCGTTTCAAGTCCAAAAATCCTTTTAAAAAATATTGTTGAAGAGGCATCCAGCAACTATGCCTATGTGGTCATCGATGAAGCCTACGGGGAATATATTGATTATAATGGAGAAGTGAATTCTACCTCGTCATTTCTACGGGATTACAAAAACCTTATCGTATTAAGGACTTTTTCAAAAGCGTATGGATTGGCCAATCTAAGAGTTGGCTATGCCATGTCCAGTAATGAGGATATCTTGCGTGCATTGAAAATCCACCGCAATTACTTTCCAATCACTCAACTCTCCTTTCACCTTGCCAGTGTGGCACTTGATAATTCCGATTATATTAAAACCGTCCATGAGCAGGTGGCAAAACGGAAAAAAATCTTTATTGAAGGGTCTGCCAGTATCCCCCATATCTCCTATGTGGATACTGAAACCAATACGCTGATGATGAGACATAATGATCTTGACTCGAACGATCTAATCAATGCCCTGGAAAAAAGAGGAATCATTGTCGCAAAAGTTCCGGGTGAAGAAGATATTCCTAAAAAATATATCCGTGTTACAATGGGATCTGAGGATGAAATTCGTTATTTTCTTGAAGTATTAAGCGAAATTAAAGAAAGGAGAAAGAAAAGAAAATAAAGAAAATGAATCTTCGAATATTCACAAATTTATTGTTTTTCACATATTCATCAAATGGTACATTTGATTGGCTAACGTCGTTAGACTAAAGGGCTTCTGAATAAAACCTTTTACGCCCAGTTTTAAGATGGACTTTACCCTGTGATCCTGTTTAAAACCGGAAACCAGGAGCACTTTCACATTTTTATCTATTTTAGCCAGTTTAATATAGGTTTGTTTTCCCGACATTTTAGGCATGACCATATCGAGTAGAACCGCCCGGATTTTATTTTTATGTTTTTTAAAGATATCGACTGCTTCCGCTCCATTTTTTGCCAGCAGAACGGTGTAACCACACTCTGTTAAAATTGATTTGGCGGTTTGGCGTATGACTTCTTCATCATCCACCACCAATATCAACCCTTCACCTTGTGGGATTTCCATTTTCTCATTAACTTCCTCTTCGATAGCTTTACTCTTAAGAATCGGCAGGTAGATATGAAAGGTAGTACCGATTTCTTCCTGGGAATAAACTTCGAGAAATCCTTTATGTTGTTTTATAATATTATATACCATTGCCAATCCAAGGCCAGTTCCCTTACTTTCACTTTTGGTCGTAAAAAAGGGATCGAAGATATGTGCCACTGTCTTTGAATCCATACCAATGCCGGTATCACTGACTGAAATATCCCAATACTCTGGTTCCTCTGCTTCAGTATGCAAATGACGGAAGTATTTATCCACCTCTATTTTTTTTAGAGAAATATTGAGCGTACCACCATAGCTTTTACTATCTCTCCTCATGATTGTCATGGCATGAGATGAATTGATACATAAATTTAATAATGACTGCTCAATCTGGGTGGGATCGGCATTGGCAATGGCTCTCTCTTTGAAGTAGTTGGTCTCGATTTCGATACTCTTATCAAAGGTGTTTTTACATATTTTTACAGTGTTTTTAATGATCTCATTCAAATCTGTATGAGTAAACGACAGGTCATGTTTTCGTGTCAGGGATAAGAGATGCTGTACCATATCTGATGCTCGATTGGCTGCATCCTCCATAATGTTAAAATATTTTTCTGTTTCCTTCTTGGTGATTTCCTTTTTTTTTGAGGTTTTGTATTTAAATAACGATATTGTCCCTATAATGCCGCCCAGCACGTTATTAAAATCATGGGCGAGCCCCCCGGCAAGATTTCCAACGGTCTCCATTTTTTGAGATTGACGAAGCTGCCGTTCTTTTATCTCTAAATCTGTCACATTGTTTAACATGATGACAAATTTAGGTTCGTTACTATCAGGTAATGGAAAAATTGAGCCATTGAAATAAAGTGAATTACCTTTGATTTTAATCAATTTTTTATAAAATTCCAGTGATTTATCCACCCTGGACATCATGCTTATAGATTCTTTAAACTGGACAAAATCGGGTAATAATTCCCATAAATTTGTCCCAATTGCGTCAATGGTGTCTATCCCGGTAGTACTGGATGTTGATCGATTCCACTGCGTGATTTTACCACTTTCTTCAATGGTTATCAATAGGGATGGCATGGATTCGATGACATTGCTTAAGAAAAATTGCGCACTTTTCAACTGACTTTCAACCCGGTCACGTTCGGTATCTCGGTTCAGAATCTGTTCCATCATTTCATTAAAAGCATCATACAACATCCCGATTTCGTCATTGTTCTTTTTTCGGACCCGGATGGAATAATTCCCTTCAGATGACACCTTTTTGGAAACATTTACCAGGTTTAAAACCGGTTTTGAAATAATTCCCTGCAGCTTATTGGCAAGAAATATGGATAAAGCAATAAGGACGAGAAAAAGCAGGATCATAAAATAGATGAAGCGTTCGATCTCTTTATCCATTTCCTCGGTGGAAGCTCTTAAAAATAACGTACCGTGTCGTTTTTCTTTGAAAACAACGGGTTCAAATACATGAATAAATTTACCGCTGGTTTTGATGGATTGATTTTTTATGATGGTAGGCGGTTTCATTTTATAGGAATCGGATTGGGTATAAATGGCCCTCAATTGATCTTTATCATCGTAAACATATCCGTTTTTTATAGTAGAAACCTCTTTTAAATAAGATAAGGTGTTATTTATTTCTTTATTAGTTCCAAAGGTTAACGGGCCTATCAGGTTGTTACTCGTCAATTTGGCAGCAATGCTTATTTCGTCNCGCAGTGAATTCAGACGGGTTCTTCTTTCAATGACAATGATACTGGCAGAAGCAATAACCAGGGTGAAAGCGGTTACCAGAAGTATTATGGCAATTAATTTATTCTTTATTTTAAGATTATTTATTTTTATCATTTCATTCTTAATCAATGAGGTCAAATTCCTTTTCTTTTAAGATTGATAGGAGTTCAGTGAGAATCGCTTTTCCTTGGTCTCTGGCATAGAAGTTCCGGATTTTTTTTATCACTTCTATCTTTTTTATCTTGCCATTTTTAATTTGCTGCCGGTGCGTTTCAAAGATCTCCTGGGCAGCCTTTGGACGTGGACCCCAGCGGAAAACCAGTGAACAATCGTCATCCTCGCCGTTAGAGAGGAATAAAAATATTGGTACTGTGCGTCCGCCGCGTGTTAAAAACTGATCCATTAATTCCGGGTTCTGATCTCTTAAAACCACCTTGATGGTCCAGGTATCGTTGAACTCCGCTATCTTTCGAACAACCGGGAAAATGGCTATAGAATCTCCACACCAGGGTTCTGTAAGCACCAATATTTTTAATGGTTTCATTTGTTTTATTTCTTTTGCCTTTTCTTCGGGTATTTCAAATTTCTTGTAATGCTGTTGGTGCAGCGCACGGTTCTTACCCAATAAGGAAACATATTCCTCATCGGTCAATCCTTTCTCAAAATAAGATTTTAAATTCATACTTTTCATGGTTTTCTTATATCATAAAAATTTTTCTTTTTCAATAAAGAAATATTGAATATTGGATATTGAATATTGAATATTTAATATTGAACACGAAATCCACACTGCCAACCGTTATATGATATTCTAAAAACAAAGGAGGAATGCAACTAGAGATACGTACTCAAAAGGTTTCGTTGAAAACGGACTTCCAAAAATTTTTTATTACATTTTTTTTCTATTATTCTCTTCGCGATCCTTCGCGTTCCTTCGCGGTTTAATAAAAAGAGATGGTGGATTTCAGTCCATTCGATAGGTTGCAATATTCAATGATTTAAAATATAATATTAACTTGAATATAATTCATTTATAAGATATTATAAGGTATCAATTAAAATGAAACAGTTGATGACAGTAATTCTTTCTATTTTGTCAATTCCTGTTTTTAGCAGGATATGGGGACGAATGGCTCGACTCCGTCGTCCCCGGTTCCTGGTAAAACAAATGATAAAGCGTTACCGCAGGTCTTACGGTATCCAGATGGATGATTACCAGGGAGAAGCTGGTGATTATAAAAGTTTGTCCGATTTTTTTGTCAGGAAACTGGACCCGGAAAAGAGACCATTGACTCCGAATGAAAGTGCCATTGTTTCGCCAGCCGATGGAGTGTTAACGGGAATGGAAATCATTTTGGAAGATAAAGCCACACAGGTAAAGGGTAAATTTTATACGGTTTCAGAGCTGCTAAAAGAGGATATTGATTTTTCAAAAGGGTGGCATGTGGCCACCATCTATCTATCGCCCTTCAATTACCACCGGTACCATTACCCTTTGAGTGGAAAAATTGATAGATACGTTCATACTGGTGGCAGGCTTTTTCCTGTAAACCAGTTGGGAGTGAGTCATATCAATAACCTTTTCGTCCGTAATGAACGAATTATTACACGAATCATAAAAAACGAAATGCCCTGCTATATAGTGGCAGTAGGCGCGGCCTTTGTGGGCTCCATCAAGATGGAATTTATTGAAAATCTCAAACGAAAAGACTATTGGGAAAAGATGAATCTAAATATCCGTCAATTGGAAGAGATGGGGCGATTTGAAATGGGCTCTTCGATTATCCTGGTGATGCCCCGAATTATGGCAGAGCCCATCGATTCAGTAAGAGGAAAATCAGTACGCGTGGGCCAGCCTATATATAAGTTAAAATAGGAGTGTAGGGCAGTTGACAAAATGTATTCGTTCACTATAATGTAATTTAATGAGGTGGCTCATGAGTGAAAATGTAGAAAGAATTGATAAGAGAAAGGGAACCCGGATATTTTTTACCCTGGAAGAAGGAATCACAGCTGTCATCAGTCTCCACGGAAATATTGCCCAGTCGATTCCTGTAACAATTTTGAGTATCGGTTCAGGAGGTGTGAGCTTTATGGCAAACAGGTACAAATTGCCGAAAGTTAATGAAGGGGAGCGGTTGACGCTAACTTCCATCAGTACCCCCCCGCCTTTGGGACCCATTGACCGTATTGAGACTGTTGTTAAGTATGTCCTGGATTTTCAACACAGTGTTCGCCTTTCCCTGGGGTGTGAATTCATACAAGCCCCCAAATTTCTTGTTAAAGATATAGAGGATTATGTACAATTCCGATTGAAAAGCG
>JGI10211J14876_10001509_pt1 | contig 10177 bp, 9 predicted proteins | sample Etolagsediment_FD_14876 | JGI IMG/M metagenome (IMG submission 14876)
AACCATACTTAACATATAAGATATCATTTCAGTTAATAAACATTTTTCTTTTGGCCATATATAATAATTTATATCTAAAGGGTCAAATATTTCTTTCCACTTAATAAAATCCTTAACTAATCCAAAATCAACAATTTTTAGATTATTGTTTTCATCTATCATCATATTATTGAGTTTTACATCAATATTAACCAAACCGACCTTTTTTAATTCTTCCACCGAAATAATTAAACTTTTTAATAAAACGATTAAAACAACTTCATTTTTAAAAAAATTAGATGATAAACAACGACAATAATCATAATAAGAAACATAAGTCGGCATCATTAAAACATCATTACCCTCATAAAATAAAACCTTTTTATTCCTACCAGATTTATTAACATTACTATATTCTTTTTCACCTTTTTTATTAACAATTATATTAATATTATTAAATCCTTCCTCATTTTTTTTCGGCAATAAAATTCCAAACGCATACTTTGAACAATTTATCTTAAAATCCGGATTTTCACTTATAATTTTATTAACTGTAAAAATTTCATCATATTCAACCATCTCTAATAATTCATGTTCCTTATAATCTCCAAATCCAATTTTAATTGATAAATTTTTTAAATCCGTTAAAAAAACATATCCATAAGAACCCGAACCAATACATTTTAATAACTTAATAACATAATCTCCGGGTTCTAAAAATGTAAAATTTGATTTTTTTATATTAATGTTTATTTCATTCATATTCTTAAAAAGAATTTAAAAACTTTTAAATTGTATTTTCTATGACTTCAAAAGCTATTGGTATTGATTTAGGCACAACCTACTCTTGTGTAGGTATCTGGAAAAATGATCGCGTGGAAATTATCCCTAATGACCAGGGAAACCGCACTACTCCCTCTTTTGTAGCTTTCACCAATGAAGAACGTCTCATTGGTGATGCCGCCAAATCTCAAGCAGCCATTAATGCAGAAAATACTGTTTTTGACGCCAAAAGATTAGTAGGTCGTAATTTTTCTGATAATGTCGTTCAACAAGATATTAAACATTTTCCCTTTAAAGTTATCAAAGGTTCAGGTGATAAACCAGTTATTCATGCTGAATATAAAGGTGAGGTTAAAAGTTTTACACCTGAAGAAGTTTCAAGTATGATTTTGGTTAAAATGAAACAAGTTGCAGAAGAATATTGTGGACATGAGGTTAAAGATGCAGTTATTACAGTTCCAGCTTATTTTAATGACGCACAAAGACAAGCAACCAAAGATGCAGGTGTGATTGCGGGATTAAATGTTTTAAGAATCATTAATGAACCGACGGCAGCAGCTATTGCTTATGGCTTAGAGAAGAAGGCTGAGGGAGAGAAGAATATTTTAATTTTTGATATGGGTGGAGGCACGTTCGATGTTTCAATTTTAACTATTGATGATGGTATTTTTGAGGTAAAAGCAACTGGTGGAGACACACATTTAGGTGGTGAAGATTTTGATAATCGGATGGTAGATTGGTGTGTGAAAGAATTTAAGAAGAAGCATAAGTTAGACCCTACTGGAAATAATCGTGCTATGAGGCGTTTAAGGACTGCTTGTGAAAGAGCTAAAAGAACCTTAAGTTCAAGCTCACAAAGTTCAGTTGAAGTGGATAGTTTTTTTGAAGGAGTTGATTTTATGATAAATATTACTAGAGCTAAATTTGAGGAACTTTGTGCGGATTTATTTAGAAGTGCGATGAACCCAGTTGAAAGAGTTTTAACTGATTCAGGTTTAAGCAAAAGTCAAATTCATGAGGTTGTTTTAGTGGGAGGTTCAACTCGTATTCCTAAAGTACAAACTTTACTGGCTAATTTCTTTAATGGGAAGGAGTTATGTAAATCTATTAATCCGGATGAATGTGTGGCTTATGGAGCAGCTATTCAAGCAGCTATTTTAACTGGAGTTGAAAATGAGAAGATTGGCGATTTACTTCTTTTGGATGTTACTCCTTTATCTTTAGGTTTGGAGACAGCTGGAGGAGTGATGACTAAGTTAATTGAGAGGAATACGACTATTCCGGCTAAGAAATCACAAATTTTTTCAACTTATGAAAATAACCAACCGGGTGTTTTAATTCAAGTTTATGAAGGAGAGAGGGCGATGACAAAGGATTGTAATTTGTTGGGTCGTTTTGAATTGAGTGGAATTCCACCTGCTCCACGTGGGGTTCCTCAGATTGAGGTTAGTTTTGATTTAGATGCAAATGGTATTTTGAATGTGACTGCAGAGGAGAAAGGAACAGGTAAAACTCAAAAGATTACTATTACTAATGACAGTAATAGATTAAGTAAGGCGGATGTGGAGAGAATGGTTAATGAGGCGGAGAAATTTAAGGCGGATGATGAGGCGGTGAGGGAGAGGATTGAGGCCAAGAATAAGTTAGAGAGTTATTGTTATCAGATGAGAGAGACAGTGTTAGGGAATGAGGAGATGAAGAAGAAGTTAGGGGAGGAGGATGTTAATAGGTTAGAGACGGTGATTAATGAGACTTCAACTTGGTTGGATGATAATGTGGAGGCCTCCAAAGAGGATTATGAGGCGAAGGTGAAGGAGTTAGAGGGAGTGATTAATCCGATTATGCAGAAAGTTTATGCACAGGCTGCGCCAGAAGGAGGGATGCCTGGAGGGATGCCGGGAGGGATGCCTGATATGAGTGGAATGAATATGGGAGGAGATAATGGACCAACGGTGGAGGAAGTTGATTAATTTTTTGATTAAATAAAATTTATCCATATTTAATATGGATAAAGGAATATTTTTATCTCAAGTTAGAAGTGTTTATCAAAATGTTGAAAATAATAGATTTCCGAAATTTAGGGGATTAAGAGATAGTGTGACGGATGCTTATGTTGAAACATTTATGAGTGATGAAAATGATTTGATGGAAATGGTTAATTTTATTTATCATTTTATTAACGATAGGATTGAAGAATTTAATAGACAAAATTTATTACCGGGTGAAACAGTATTATTTTTTTTTAAAGGGGGGAATATTATGTTTTTTTGGAGAAGAAAAATTGAAAATATTATTGGTCAAAATTCATCAAACGCGAGTGAAAGGACAAAAGTAAGTGATAATGATTTCACAATTTATATTTTAACTAATTCACAAGAAAGATATAATGAAATTTATTTAAGATTAAAACCAGTAATTAATAAGGCTTTATTAAGATTAGGAGAAATTTTTGATGGATATTTTCAAGGTAGAGGAAATTTACAACTAGATGATGTTCCTAGTTATAATGATTTTAATAACTTAAGGAATTTTTTGACGTCTTTTTATACTAGAGACAAAATACAAAGGTTTCAAATTTTAGTTAATCAAAAACTTAATAGATTATCTTCAAATGGAAATAGGACGCCAAAGAAATATTTTAGGGAAGAAGGAAGCAAAATAGAAGCTTTTACTATACCGAGGAATAATGATTGTCAAATTACACCAAGGAAAAGTTTTTATCTTTATCCTAGTAATAAAGGATTAGACTTAAAAGATTTTGGAAATCCTAAATTTCATTATTTATCTATTAATCAAAATATTTTTAATGATTTATCAGGTGCTAATCATTTAATTAGTTTTGATTTATATAGAATAAAATTTAATTTGACCTTAGATAATTGTTTAAAATCTGATAATCAAGATAGTTATAATAATAGAGTGAATGTTAATAATCCAACCTCTATTTTTATACCAAGTGAGTTTATAGATATAAGTATTCCAAAATATTTTGATTATAATTTGAAAAAAATGTTAAAAAAATATTTAAATAATCCTACGGTTTTAACTGATTATTTTAGTGAATTAAATTCAGTTGATGTTAATGGAACACATATACTTCGTAATGTAAAAATTATGAGTATAAAATACTTAACTGAAGATTTATTGATAACCTTATTTTCTCAAAATCAGCACAATCCATTATTAGATCCCAAATATGAAAAAAGAATTTATAGGTTGTTTTATTTTTATTTAGCTTATCGGGCCCAAAATGGAATAAGAAATGGAAGAGGAAGAGTGAGAATTCCTGAAAATTTTACAGATTTAAGAAAATTTTTAGTAAATAGTAGACAATTAAATAATAATAATCTAGAATTAATGTTAGGAAAACAAATTAGTGAATTTTTTGAAGTGAAAGAATATGTTAAAATTTTAGGTAATTTAATTAATTTTACAGTTATTTTTGACAGTTTAAGAACCGATGATGATTTATTAGAAAAATATTTAAAATATTATAATGAAAGTTATAATGTAATAGAAAGAATTGACTTAGATAGGTTTAAAAGAAACTTTGATGTTTTTAAAAATTCATTAAATAATATTTATTTGAGATTTAAAAACTATTTTTTTAGTAATTTATCTAGGAGAACTGGGGTACCATTATTAGGTGGAGAATTAAATAAAAATAATGATATTAATGTTAATATTAATGAAAATATTTTAAATGAATATTTAAGTGTTAATAATATAATTATGACTTTTAATCCAATTAATTTTAAAAATATTTCACCATTAAAACCAATATATTTAGGTATGGATAACTTTATAATAGATGGAGATAATCTAAAACCTACAAATACTAATACTAGAATAAATACTCAAAATAAACCTAGAAATAATCAAATAAGAACTAATATAAATCCAATTAGAAATAATCAAAAACAAATTAGAAGTAATCTAAATCCAAATACTAGATTAACTGTTTAATAAATATTTTTTAATAAATTTTATAAAAAAATATTGTTAAGGTTAATTGTTATGGGTAAAATCCATATTCCAGATGATTTAAGAAATAAATTAGATAAAGTTTTAGGTATTAAAATGCAAGATACAAAACAAAATATTAATGTTGGACCGGCTCCGAGTTGGATAGGAAATAAACAAGAAAAATCACCGCCACCACCGCCTCCTCCTCCTCCGATTGTTAATAAGGTTAAAGAGGTGATAGAAGAAGATGATTTTATGACTGCGGTTACATCAATAAAACCTAAAAAGAAAAAACCAAAAAAAAGGATGGAAACAAAATTAGATTCAGTTTTAATAATTTTTGGTGGGTCAGTAGTCATAGGATTTGGATTAACTTTAGGTTTTAAATTAGGTAAAATTATTTTTTATTAAACTTTAGAATAATAAGTTTGATAAACATCTTCTATAAAAAATCCTTGATATTTTGGTTCATCTCCCCATTGTAATTCAGATAATATTTTATCTAATTTTAAAATTAATTTATTATTTTTAGTTGATAATTGATATCCTGTGGAAAAATTCATTTTGTAAGGTAAAAACTTTTTATCGTAAAATAAATCTCTCTTTTCTTTAATATTTAAATAAATATTATTATCGTCAAAATTAAAAGTTCCTTTAAAACATAAATTAAAGGTATGTGTATCTCCGATAATAATATTTGAAATACCTTTACCTATTATTTGATAAATAAAGGTTCTTTTTGAAAAGTTAAAAAGTAAAAGAAATTTAGCTCCATCTAAGGTTTTATCTTCATTTCTAAAAATTTTTGAAGTTTTGAAATTTTCCATTTTTTCTCTTATTATGAAGTTTTCTTTAAATTATTTATAACACATTTCTCAAAGGTTTCTCTTTGAGGTAAACATTTTTTATTAATATTGTTAGATAAATCGCTCATAGGGATAATATCAATGTGATTATCATTTAAACATTTAGATAAAGCTAATTTTTGTTGAAGACAGTTATTTTGGATGACTTCTTTTAACTTTAATTTTAAATCTTTACGTGGTAAAGTTTTACCTTGGTCTTTTAAAAACATTTCAATCAAAATAAGATTAAAATAAAAATAAAAAAGTTTATCTTGGTTTAAGTGTTGATTAAGATTAGAAAAATAACATTCTAAAACTTTTTCTAAAGTTTGGGGTTCAGGTTTATCAAAAATAAATATTTTAATAGATTTAAAACGTCCTTCATTCTTTTTTAAAAATTGGAAAAAATCTTCATCTGTTTCTAAATTTAAGTTTTGATATTTAGTAGTTAAATATTTTATTTGATTTTCCAAATATTCTTGTGTTGTTTTCTTAAAATCAATATTTTCAGTAATCTCATTTATTTTTTTCAAACCATTAAGAAGATATAAGGATAACATTAATATATTTCAATAAAAAAATTTTATTATCTTATATTATAAATGGCCAAAAGGTTGAACATGAATAACAATTCCGGAATGAAAGGAATGGATATTGCTTTATGGTGCTTAATTCTCTTCCTCTTTTTAATTTTAATTTGTTTCGCTGGTTTCTGGGGTAGAAATTATTATAAACAAAGACAAATGATGATGAAGCCCGAAAATTTTTACGGAATGGAAAACTTTGATAATATTGAACACATGAAATCTTATATGGAACAAGAAGGCGGAGAAGCTAATATTGATGATGTAGACACCACTAGCAGAATGGACGTTCCTACTTTAGTAATGTTTAAAGCAGAATGGTGTGGACATTGTCAAAGAATGAAACCTGCTTTTGAAAAACTTATGAGAATGAAAAGATCTAACCCTAATATGAAGATAATTATGGTTGATGCTGATGAACGTAAAGATTTAGTTTCTCAAAATGGTGTTCAAGGTTTTCCAAGTGTAAGACTTTATCCTAGAGGAATGATAAACCATGATAATGCTATAGAATATGAGGGTGATAGAACTGAAGAAGATTTAGTTAAATTTTTAAATGATAATTCTATGTAATTTTTTTTTAGAAAAATAAAAAAAAATAAATAAATAAATTATGTTTTATGATTTATATAACGCAGAGTTTACTAGTAATGTTAAAATAAATAAGAAATGTTATAAATATATAATTGAATCAGATGTTAATAATATTATTTTATTTAATAATTTTAATAAATGTAATAAATCTTGTAAATTATTAAATTTAAATCCTAAACAATATGCAGAATATTTTAATAAATTTAGAATTAAAATTACAGGCGTTATAAGTATTAATTCAAAACTTTATCCAGTTTTAGTTGAGAATATAATTGATAATAATAATACTATATTTTTTGAAGTTTCTCTTAAAGATATTATTTTTAGACATATGAAAATTAGGAAATTACCTTTAGGAGAATTTAATGCTATTTTTTATTTAGATGGAATAAGAATAAATTTTGATAAATGTTTAAAACCTTGTGTAGATTATAGTAATTTATTACCTAAAGATTTAAGGGATATTTGTTTATCAAAATCAGAAAAATGTAATTTAATTAATAAAGGAGAAATAACAATTAAAAAAGATAATAAAAAAATAGTAATTGAAAATTCATCTACCAGAGGATATAATGCAATTATAAATGGTAAGGTTTTAATTCAAGAAAATAAAATTGTTTTTAATGAAATAAATAATTTTTTGATGTTTCAAACTTATTCTTGTAATAATAAAAAATTAAATACTAGAAGAAATATTTATAAAACTAATCCTAAATCTTTTTTAAAAGGATTTGATAATGAAAATCATAATATTTTAATTAATATAAATAATCAATACTTTTGTAATAAAATTAAAAAATTAAAAATTTGTAATTCTAAATTAATATTTTATTTATGTTCTAATAATATTCCTCAAGGTATTTTTAATTTTATAAATATATTTATTGACCCAATATTAAGTGCAACTTCATGCGGAAATGCTTATTTTGACTGTTCAGGTAATACTCAAGCCCCAGCAGGTCATTATGATTGGTCAACTGCTTGCTGTAATTATTCATCAAATGATTATGGAATATGCACATCTGAATTAGCAGGATATGCATGTGGTGGAATTGGACCAGTTTCTTCTGTTTGTATTGGAAATAGAGATTCAATTGATGATTCATGTAATCGGGGGTCTACTTCCTATCCAGTTTGGAGTTGTTGTGATTGTGGTTCTAGTGGAGGACCAGGTGGTATTAGACTTTGTAATTAATCCACTCTTTAGCAACACGAACCCCTTCTTCTTCTAATTTATTTTTTTCTTCATCTGTGATATCAAAATCCATTGCATGTAATGGATAAGAAATTCTAATGCAATGTTTTAAGTTTTTAACATTCCAATCTGTTAAACTATCTACTATACATCCAATAATACTAAATAAATAAGATGGTAATGAATTTGTTTCATAAGAAGACATACCACGATGAATTGCGATACCTAAACATTTTTCTTTTTCTTCTTCAGTTAAAAGTTCTGAACCCATAGGTGAAGCAATGGCTCCATCTGCATATTTATCTCCATTAATAATAACAGGAGTAAAAGCCATAGGATAACCAGCACTTATTCTTAAGGCATCTTTAACTTTTAAATCAGGAAAAGTTTTATAGGAGAAATAAGTAATTTTACTTTTAGAAATATTAGTTCCAATTAGAATTAGTTCATATTTAGAAAATTCATAAAGTTCTTTAAAAGTCATATCGGGATTAAGATTTTTGGATTGCATAATGGTATCAAAAAATTTGACGAAATTTTCTCCATTATCAAATCCATATCTAGCTAAAAATAAGGCTATATCAAATTTTTGTAATTCACTTAAATTAACACCTTTAAGTAATAATTTAATTTGTTTTAATGTAAATTTACAACAAATTAATGTTCCAATTAAGGCTCCAATAGAAGAACCAATTATTCTTTTAACGTCTTTTAATTTACCAGCATCTTGAAGAATTTCTAGACAGGCTGCACTAGCAATTCCTTTAATACCACCGCCACTAATAAGTAATGTTTCTATTTTCATAATTTAAAAATAAAAACTTTTTTAAATTTTTTCCTTATTAAATTAATGTATAATGTTAATGAAATTAAAAAGTTTATTCATGAAAGAGAAAAAGGACGTTTATTAGTTTATGAAGATGTTTTAGCAAAATGTTTTCATAGAATTCAAAATGCAGTTCAAAGAGATGAACCATTTGCTTTATTTATAGTTCCGGAATTTGTAATGGGAAAACCTAAATATAATTTTTCAAATTGTATTCAATATATCATTTTTAGATTAAAACAAAATGGTTTTGAAGTTAAATATTATTATCCAAATGCACTTCAGGTCCTTTGGGGTGTCCGTGATTTTAAAACATTCTTAAGTATTGAAAATGATAAAGGAACTTTTGATTCATTAGCAATTGAAAATAAACCTGCGAGTGGTCCTGCTTTATTTGATTTAAAAACTCCACATTCAGGAGATAAATTAGGGTTATTTAATCAAAAAACAAAAAAACCTAAAACTTCATTAAATTTATTTGATCCACCTAAAAATGATGAAGATGATTTTTCATTTAAATTTAGAGACCCAAATAAAATTGATAAAAAAAGAGCAATAGAAGCAGAGAAATTTAAGGCAATAAACGAATTTATTCCTAAAAAAGATGTTTTTTCTTCTTTTCAAAAACCAAATGAAGAAAAATCTATAAAATCAATAAAATCTAACAGTTTCAAAAGATTTAATTTCTTGTGAGACCATTATCAAAAACCCAATCGCTTACAGATTTCATTCCTAAATTATCATCTCCTCCATCAAAATCATTAATAGTCACTGGATTATTATTATTATAACTTACATTTATTTTAATTGGACTTCCATTTCCATTAGGAATTGTAAGACTTCTCTTTTTCTCTTCTCTTCCATCATTAAAATCTTTTGTAAATGTTTTTCTTTCATCTTCATAACCTTTTGGCATACTTTGTAATAAAGAACCTAATAACATTCCCCCTAAAGCACTTTCCATCCCCGATATTTGATTTGGTGCCTCTGTCATTATTGGAGGAGTTGTTATACTTGGTGTCATCATTGGTAAAGAAGTTGGAACCATATTTTCTGGTTTTTTAGTTAAAACATTTACAAATTGACCTGGTTTTAACATATTTCCCGGATTAGTTTCAACTACAAAATTCCTAAACTCTCCTCTCTCTAAATAAGGTTTTATCATAATAGTAAAACCTTTCCCTTGCTCATTATAAACAAAATCTTTAATTATCTCTCCTTCCCCAAAAGGAACATTAATTTTTTGACCATTCACTAAAACATCACCTATTATAGTCCTATCACTCCCCTCCTGCAATTTAAATGATATTAATGAATCCGATGATATTGACATAGGAGTATTCATAGGTTTTGTTATATAAGGTTGTGTAGGTTGATAAGGTCTTGTTGTCATCATTGTTGGTTG
>JGI10211J14876_10001510_pt1 | contig 10175 bp, 10 predicted proteins | sample Etolagsediment_FD_14876 | JGI IMG/M metagenome (IMG submission 14876)
GTTCACAACTATCGTTGGTCAGGTGATGGAGAAGGTCCAAGAGGACCTAACTCACGGAACCCTACAGGTAGAACGTGATCACCCCGAAGAAGATGATAGTTCCGGTGACGAATCTTCTGATGATGACCCGTTCGAGTTGGAAAACGATGCTCTTTCAGGTGTCAACCGAAGTGTCAACTTTGTTGAGATTGATGATTGAGCTTGGATGTACTTTTCATTACACGCTGAGATGTAATGAAAACTTCGTTATGTGCACTACGTGCTACGTGCTAGTACGTCATTGCCCCTCCCGAGGTGACGTCCCAGTAGTCTTGCCCTGACGCTGTCTTGAGACTGAGGCCGGAGGTCGCAGGGATGTCAAATGTCGAGACCTTGGGCTGACCGCGGAAGTGCTTCCACAGAGCAAAGATAATGAACCCGAAGAGAAGAGCGATAATCACAATCATCGCTACCAGGAACACCTTGTGTTGTGCCGCCCAGGTATGTACCTTCGCCTTCTTTGTTTTCTCGGGTTGATCGAGGTCTGAGTCCGGTTGGTAGGGACTTCCACCACCACACTCGATAGGCTGAGCGGTGGCAATGTCATCGTCGGTAAAGACGTAACAGCTTCCGCACTGCTGAGTCATCTCAATTGCTCCAGTGTCCGAACCCATCTCGGAGATGGTGACATCCGAGATGTAGCAACTACAGTTCCCACCGGTTCCTGAAGGGTCGGCAGAACAGTTACCGCAGGCTTGGTCAATGTCGATTCCACCCGTGGTCGAGTCGATAACGTTGATGGTGACGTCATCGATAACACAGCTTGTACCGGTGCAGGGTCCGCCAAAGTCACCGTAGTTCTGGATGTCGGAGTTCATGCACATCGGATCGCATGACTCTCCACCAACCTGGACCTCGTTCTGGTAATAAGGTGATGTNGTNTGNGNNTTNCCTCTCAGATCCCACATACTGTTATCACCAGAGCTGGTCGCCGGTGCCGCCGAAGAGGGGATAGGTTGCCTACCAAGACCGAGAGCATGGCACCCACACAGGTTCAACAGCGTCCGGTCTAGCTGCCCGCTCCCGGAACCAACGAGCGAGTCTCGTGAGAACTCTTGGCAAAAATAATCCAGATCCAGATCCAACACTCCCTTGGAGACATTGGAAGTAGAGAGACCTTGATTGGCAAGGTAAGGCACCGTGTTGGTAAAGAAGGGATCCTTCGAGTCGTCACGACACTCCGGTTTGACGTTGATATCGCCTGCAGAGCAGTTCCCCATCGGGTACCGAGAGTAATAATCTGCGGCAACGCTTGTAGGGTCGTTAGCTGCGACCTGAGGAGAGATGTAGTCTTGCCACACCTGACCATCAGAGGTGGTTGTGCGTGCTGGGTTGGTGACGTAGTTGATGAAGGTGTCACTAATGACATCGTCGGCGAGGGGAGAAGAGTTAAGGAAAGCAGTACACTGTTCCCCGATCTGGTCACTGTCTCCCCAATGTCCAGTGCAAAAGTCACTCATTACCGGAGAGCATTTACTCGAACCGCCGGCGGTGGGGTTGAAAGCGTAGGTACATTGCTCATGAGCAGGTACCTGGTTCGCCGGCAGAGAACAGCACGCAACCGCTGTCTGTTCATCGATGAACTTCCACTCGGCGCGGGTATCATCGAGAGTCTGTCCCGACTGGTTCTGCCACGCCTTGTCGTCCATATCTCCATCTCCGCACGAGTCATTCTTGTTGAAGTTCAGACAGGCCCAGATACTCGCTGATTTCTTCCCGCAGTCGCACCCAATATAGGTCTTCATGCGTTGTTCTTGGTTCGCAACATCCGTGCAGAAAGTCCCAGCGATAGAGTGCGGAGTACCATCGGAATCGGTGATGGTGCCTTGGGTGAGGTAGTCCCACCGATCGCAGGTAGCGTAGTCCATATCAAACCCAGAGTTGTGACACTGCTGGTGGACCGAGGTGTTGCCATAGTGCCACCTATACAGGCACCTATCTTCGGTAGAAGAGGTCGAGCAACAGTTGTCCGAACACTTGTCATGTCCGTGTTTGTCATCCTGCAAGCAGGGCTGCTCTGGCTTGGCGATGTCTAGCGTCTCGGAGGAGTTGCTCGAGAACTTGAGTTTCTGTGAAGGTTGATCGAGGTACCACAGATACTTTGGGTCTCGAGCGTAGATGGGACCGTAGACTCCCTTCTCGGTTGAGGGGCCGTGTGTCGTATCCCATTCGCTCATCCACCCGAGTTCAGTACTGCCTCTCTTCCCTCCGTAGAGATTGGTGATCTTACGGTACCCTGTTGAGAGATCGTAACTCCCGGGTGTCCAATCTATCCACTGTGGTGTCCAACTCATTGTGGCTACTAATTACCATCAACTACCAAAATCTTCCGTACAAAGAACAGAACTAAAAGGAGTGGGGTAGACATACAGACTAGCAATGGCGTCAGAGCTACGTAAAGGTATCTGCTTGTTGAGATGCGATAAGCGACATCTTCACGGCGTCGCCCTCCTTGAGGAGATTCGGAAGAAGGGTCCGGTAAAGATTCGCGTGTTCGTGAAGGGTATTGAGCCTGGGTTGCATGGTTTCCATATCCACATTCCCCCCCCGAGTTCGCTGGCGCTGATAGCCTGTGCGATCACTTCAACCCTACAAATCAGCCTCACGGGAACATCAACATGAAGAGATCTCATGTAGGAGATCTTGGCAACCTCACCGCATTCGCCACGCAACTGAAGAATGCAGATGGCTCCGCCGCGGGTGCTACCGGAATCATCAATACCGAGTTCATCGCAAAACGCGTTCGTCTCTCCGGTCCGAACTCTGTTTTCGGAAGGAGTCTGGTTATTCACGAAGACGAGGACGACTTGGGGAAGGGATCCTACGAAGACTCTTTGACCACCGGTCATAGTGGAAAGAGAGTTCTATGGGGTATTATCGGCGTCAATGACGGAGAGGATTGCGATTCCCCGCCGATTCATCTTCCACCGATTACGCGCGAGTAATGAGGGTTCATTCATCGGTGCGTCCTGTCATAAAAGTTGAGATACAAGATGATAGAGGACATCTTGTATCGAGCTGTTGAACACATAACAAGTATGGCAGATTCACGCCCTGTTCGTCAGCGAAAGCCTCGCGCTGCGAGAGGAAACTAGAAAATGGTCGAGGTTGCCAGAGACACAGTGAATTTCTTTACCGCGCAGGCAGAGAAGTTTCCCGTCGATCCATCACGGGAGTACGAAGTCAAGTACCACGACATCTACGTCTCCGAGGACCCAGCCGCAAGTGTCGAGGTGGTCAACGAGGACAGTTTCGAGATGGCGTTGAGATACACATCCCATGGTCTCAACCCGATGGTTCTGAACTTTGCCAGCAACGTCAACCCGGGAGGGGGATGGAAGAAGGGCTCTCGAGCCCAAGAGGAAGACCTCTTTCGCCGGAGCAACTACTTCCAGACCCTCAACCGAGAGGATGTGGAGTACCCTCTGGGGTGGAGAGTTGTCTACTCCCCTACCGTCTACATCGCCAAGACGCGGGCTTACTAGTGGCTGACCCGAGTCGCATGCCTCGCCGCGGCGGCCGTCCGAAACCCCAACGTCACCATTGACAAGGAAGGGAAAGAGAGATTCACTCTTCCTCAGGACAAAGAGTACATGCGGCAGCTGATCATCTCCATCTTCCACGTGGCGAAGACCGAAGGTCACGACTCAATCGTTCTGGGTGCTCTGGGCTGCGGAGCTTTTCACGGTCCTCGACACGACATCGCCGAACTCTTTGCAGAGGTCATGGATGTCTACGCCCCCTACTTCAAGATGATTGGGTTTGGGGTGTTGGTCATCCGCCCGGGAGACAACGAGAACCTCCGTATCTTTCAAGACACTCTGACCAGAAGTGCATCGTAGCGCTTCGCGCCGCCCACTCACATCTTCGTTTTGAAGATGTGAACTTTCTCGCCCTCTATCAAGATGTGTTACAGTACCGAAAGTAGTATCTCGGCGTGGGTGATCGCCAACGCGATTGCCTTGTATCTATTTTACCGCAACCGAAGGTATGATCGGTGGAATGCTGGTTTCATCGCGGTCTTCACTACCATCCAGCTCCTAGAAGCGGGTATCTGGTGGACAATGGATGAGGGTGTAGACAACCCATCTAACGAACTCCTGACAAAGATGATTCTGTTGGTGTTGCTCATGCAGCCCCTGTCTCAGGCGTACCTCGGAGCGAAAGCCACCAACGCAAGTCTTCTTTACTACCTATCATTCATCTACCTCGGCGTGTTTCTGTGGGCGTTGTTCTTCCGTGTGGGTACCGCCAAACCCGGCGAGTTCTACTCTTCGAAGGGACCACAGGGTCATCTTGCGTGGCATGATAGCAAATCTGAGGCCAACAGCGGAAGCTTCCTTGGCGGGGACGGGAATTTCAGCTGGTTGGTGGGGATGTTGTACCTCTCAGGTCTGTTCATCCCGCTGCTGTTCGCCAAGGACTATCGAGGGTTGCCTTTGCTCGCTATCGGCGGAGGAACTGCCGCATATTCGTTATTCATCGCCAAATCGGGAGAGTTTGCGAGTCTGTGGTGTTACTATGCCGTGTTGTATGCGATTGTCGCGGTATTCGTATGAGAAAAGTGACTTGAAGAGGGGACGACTGTATTATTTGAGTGCTTTGCTAAAACATGTCATTGGCAGACGTTACAAACTTCCTGGTGGATGGACTCTGGTACTCTCTAGGATCGGGCGAGAGGTACATCTACATCGAAGACATCGGAGAGGGTTTCTTTGGGAAAGTGAAACGGTATCGCGACCAGAAAACCGGAGAGGATGTCGCTTTCAAGACCGTGGATCTGGAGAAGTCTCCAGACGAGTACATGGAGATTCAGGTACTGAAGCAACTATCCGGAAAACACCCGGCGTTCTTGAACCTCGTGAACGCGACCATTGAGAAAAAGACTGCCATCATCATCACCGACGTGGCTCCGGGCATGGAGCTGTTCAAGCGTCTCACCGAAGGGGCGCCGTTGACCGTACCGCAGGTCAAGAGCGCCTTTTACCAGCTCGTCGAAGCGATGAACACCGCCCATCACCTGAAGATTACCCACCGAGACCTGAAACCAGAGAACATCATGATCTACGAAAACCCATACGGGAAGGTCTTCGTCAAGATACTCGACTGGGGAATGGCATTGGCCGGGGGAGAGTATCGCCTCTCTGGAGGTTCCCCAAACTATGCGGCTCCGGAAGTCCTCGACAAATCCTCTGTTGTCGGCCCGTGGAACGATGTCTGGAGCTTGGGGGTGGTGCTTTTTACTATGCTCACCCGAAAGATGCCCTTTGACAAGGTCTATATCCCGCATTTGTTCCGACAGATCCGAGAGATGGATGTGAACTACTCCACCCCCGGACTCACACCCGGAGCGGTAAGCATCCTCAAGAAGATCTTCGTCTCTCATGATGCCAGAATCACATGTCAGGACATCTTAGGAGAAGAATGGCTCTGTACAGACAAATCCGATGCACGCATCTAAAAGAGCCGACGCGAAGATTTAGGCGGTTCCAAGATTAATGCAAAGATCTCCCAGCGAAGATGTGAAACCTATCCTCGAGGTGCGACAGCTTCTCCCGATTCTGGATGATGGAGGGGTTGTCCGTCTACATACCTCGTCTAACGTGTTCTACGTGTGGAAGAAAACACCGAACAACACGTTCGGTATCATCGGAAGTAGCTCCGCTGCTCCACCGATACCCAGAGGTCTTCTCGACGTCAATCTCGACGTCTTCCTTCGACAGGCTCTGCGAGCCGAGTATGTCTCCTATATTCGGAAGTCCACCGCGGAGCTGGTGGAGGTAAGAGTCGAGTGAGACCGCAATCACCTTACATATCGGGTTGGGCCGATATGTAAGCTTAACACACTCAGTAAATCTGATGGAGGTAATCCAAATACAGCTCGTCGATTGAGTGATCGAATGAAACGTCCGCCGAGTACCTTCCGATCTCAATACCACCGATAGGGGGCTGTCTGTACTCATCGAAGAGATCGTTGAGGATAATCGAGTAATCAACCGGCGGTATGTGTTCTCTAGCCGCCAATGCTTCAGCGGGGGACTTCCCAGTCATATCTCGGACGACGCTCGACAGATAAGGAACGATGGTACTGTTCATCTCTGAAGATCGGAGATGAGTAGCTTCTTTGGCAAAGATGGCGAACCCCTTGTCGCGGTTGGTAAACCTGTCGGGATTGTAGAACGGCTTGAGGTCTTTCTTAGTCGATCCCGGTGGGAGAGTATAGGTAATCCCATCATCTTCGTCCCATCTGCGTTCGATGTAGGTTCCGGGTCTCTTTGGATCCTCACGGATGGTGCCGATGCGTTGCTCCCTCTTCTGTATTGTCCTTGTGATCCCGAATATGCGATTAGAGGTAGACAGACCGTAGTCAGCCAGAAAGAACATGTACCCGTGGTTGGGAATGTAGTACTCGACACCGTTGTACACATAGGTCCAGTAGGTCGGAGGAGAGGAATCGTAATCGAGGATTCTCTTCCAGAACACATTCCTCATCCCGGCGTCGGAATGGTCAACTCCGTAGTACTTCTGAAGCACTGCGAGAGCGTAAAGGACCTGGAACGTCAACACTTTGTAGATAGAGTTCTTCTTGGTGTTCGACCACTTCTTGGTAGGGACAACCTCCCGAAGTAATTTCAAACAATCCCCGTCCACCCTCTCTAGAGCGTAGATGACGCAAGGCTTGTCCGGCACTTTGACCTGTTCCCATTTCCCACCGACCACCTTCTTCTTGACGTAGAGGTTGTCGCACCTGTTACACAGAAACCAGTCCACCATCAGAACAAAGTTCGGACAGATCCCCCTTGCGATCAAGTGGTTGACGAAGTAGTGTATCATTAGTTCGTGCAGAGGCAAAGGAAGATACCACGGCTTGGTAGGTTTCCATCCACTCTTCAGGACACGATAGACGATTTTGTTGATCCCGGCAAACTTCAGAACAAAGTCAACGTCCGTGTCCATACTTTGGATGTGAGTGCTGGCGACGTAGGCGGCTCCGTAGCTTCCAGTTCCCAGGAGCTTATCGAGAGCAACCTTCCCAAGAAGCTTTCGCTTGCCGGTATGCCAGGTACACGCCTCGCCATCCTCCAACTCAATCTTTCGAAGGCTGCGTTGGAGAGATTCCATCACTGCCATTCTGGCCGGTGTGGAAAAGAACAGATAGGCTACTCCATAGAGAACGAGAGTGAACACCTCTTCCGGATCGTCTGTTTCGTCGACGTTGTATCCAAGCTGTTGAGCATACTCAACAACGTCCTTGAACCTCAACCGACGAACAATCTCGAAGCACTCTCTCGGTACCCTACCGGTAAGATCGTGGATAGTCGACATCCTTTTCGCTACCACGTAATTACCATCCCTCAAGACAATTAAAGCAAAAGATACCTGTAAGTACTCCGATGGAAGACAACGCGTGATTATGAGTGGACTGAATGAAAAACCGTGGACGAAGCCTTGGAACGACATGCCGTGGAAACGAGAGGTAAACGACCTCGAAGCGGCAATTCTCCAGGAGAAGATAAAACTCTCCGGCCTTCGGCAGCGCCTGCGCTATGAAAGAGACAACAACAAACTTAAGAACCAGGAGTACTGGTCATCAACGAAGCTCTGAGAGCTTCAAGAGAAGCTGGACAGCATGGTCACCTATGTAAGGTAAACCTGTTGTGTGGCAAATCTTCATTACCTAACGGGGGTAATGAAGATCAAATGTATCAGCGCTACGCGCATCAGAGGAGAAGGATGTGCATTCGCATCCCACCTCGCAACCGCAGCACGAGATGGAGTGTCGACTCCTTCTGGATGTTGTAGTCAGCGAGAGAACGTCCGTCCTCCAACTGTTTCCCGGCGAAGATCAAGCGTTGCTGGTCAGGAGGGCTACCATAAACACCTTGAGGTGTCACCAACAACGGAGTAGAGTTCTTTGCGTACTCTACTCTATCCACGACTTTCACCGTGGGGTGGACTGTACCTTAAGCAAGCTCCGGGCGCTACCCCTTCATCGCTCACCGATACCCGTTCAGTCTCTGACGGCCTTCCATGCCCTAGCGAGCTCTTGCGAGCAACGGGTTTAGGAAGTTACCATGCGGATTGTCCAATCTTCAGCGTTATTACCATACCCGAGGTCGTTACCCTGGTGCTGCATTCGTCCTTTCAAACGAACCGCGGTAGCTGAAGCTTAAGGAGATTCCCGCAACGAGGTATCTCGCAACTTGGAGGTAATGATGAGGATTTCCTCGTCACTACTCTCTTCGTCACTAGCATCTGGCTTGTGGTCTAATCTTTGGTGCCTGGTTAGGCTATCGCGCGTCTTATACGAGCGAGAACAACCCTCGACATCGCACTCAAACCGAGTGCCGCGTTCGATGTGTTGCGTTCGCTCGTGCCGACGACGGTTGGAAGCATAAGCGAATGTCTCGTCACAAAAAGTACAAGCATACTCGACATCGGAGCCTTCCTTGCTCCTCGCGATGGCCTCTTCCAGTTGTTTGATCTTCCGAGGAATGATCATGTATGGCCGGATGTCATCTATGAACTTGAGAGAGTCATTGTGAGACAATCTCCACTCGTAACAAGTGCACATTTTATCCGACGCGGGTGATTTGCGGGTTCTTTTACTAATCGAACCTCCCCAATGTTTCTTCCCCAGCTCCAGTGGGGTTGGATCATTCTGGGATATACCCAGGCGGAGGCGATTGTTATTTGACCGGTCCGTGGAGATGTGTCCTTCCCCTTCATAGAACCCGGCAAACCAAGCGCACCTTAGTTCAGGTGTCGCGAACATGTTGACCAGGGTTACATTACCCCGAGTCAACATTTAGACCACGTGGTGCTCAACTGTTTACCCAACGACAGAGCCACATGTCGTTGGCAGAATGCTTTTCGGGACCCCAGACGTTTAGACGTCGATCCCTTCCTTGTCCTGGACTTTCTGCTTGACGTTCTCGATCGTGTCGGAAGACTCCACCTCGAGGGTGATAGTCTTTCCGGTAAGTGTCTTAACAAAGATCTGCATGTTCACAACTACTCGCCTACTAAACCCAACGAAAATGTGTGACTCTTTTTCCTCGCTAAGTTACTCGTTGCTATCTCTTTATGGTAACTTCTTGGATAACGCCCCAAGAAGTTACTGGCGTGGGAGAGTTCCCCCTTACACCCGATAATCGAAGAACAGCTCGTGTTCTTGAAACCATTCCTCCACTTCACCACAGATCTCTTCCTTGCGAAGAGTGTTGAGAGCGAGGATTCTCCGGAGGTCCTCCTTAGAGCGATCGTCGAGACCCTCGGTGAAGATCTTGAGGGAAGGCTGGGCCTTGATGGCGCGGATCATCTCCGAGCGGGATTCACCTTCATACTCTTCGGTTTCGGGTAGGAAGTCAAGCTTCTTGAGAAGAGCGTACAACCTCGAAGTGGGCCAAGAACTCTCAATACACACTGAACCTTTGGTGGCTCGCTTTCCGGGGGCAGCTTTCTCGCGAATCTTGAACTTACCGTCCCGATCACGGAACCCGTAGACTCCGTAGGGGTTTGTCTCCCAAACCATCTCCCTTTGAGCTTTCTGGAGCTGCTTTAGGCGTTCGATGTATCTCTCTTCTTCCTCGTCCGTTTCAACAAAGGTCCAGGTCCCTGAGTCAGGGTGGAAGACTCGAATCATACCCGTTGGCTTGATCTCCTGCACAGTGACGTTGTACCCCAGACCGGTGTACTCGCTCGCGTACATGTTGTGGATGACAATACCTCCCGGCATCGGGACTAGATTCCTCCCGATTCTCTTCATGATTTCCTTCATCGCTTCCTTCTCTCGGGGCGCGAGTTTCGATTCGGGTTGTACCCGGAGCTCTTGGATCTTCTCGAGGAGAATGATCAAAGTCCTGAAGTGCATCTTGCTCAGAAGTCCTGCTTTGGCGGATGGTTCCTTACAGAAGCTCTTGACGAGTTTCCTGTCCTCTGTAAGCTGTTGGATTTCGACCAGATCCTCAAGAGACGTTCTTTCCGTCACCAGCGGAGCCGAAATGTAGGTCACCTCGGGGTAGTTGGAAAACACACTGATGGTGTTGTCGAGGAAGTAGATGTTCCCCTGTTCCTTCAGATAGCACCCGAATCCGTACCGGTTGCGAATCTGCAGACGAGCATTGATAATGTAG
>JGI10211J14876_10001511_pt1 | contig 10173 bp, 13 predicted proteins | sample Etolagsediment_FD_14876 | JGI IMG/M metagenome (IMG submission 14876)
CTCCAATTAAAGTTGTATCACCTTTTATAAATAAATCTTTCTTTCCTGAAATAGTATTTTCCACTGTTAAATTTCCTGAAATATATGTATCTCCACTTAAANTAGTTTGACCACTTATATTTAAATNTTTATAACCAGTAATATGATCATCTACTATTAAATTACCNCTTATTTCAAATTCTCCACCAATTATTTGTGATCCACTTACAGTTAAATTATTAATTACTTCTAAATTTTCAACAATTAAGTCTCCTGGATTAATAAAAAAATTATTAGTAGAACCACCTGTTGCATTTGTACTTCCAAAAATAAATTTTTTAATATCTTGTTTATAACCTATAAATTGATTATTATTAATACCACTATTTATTAAAATACCACTTGAACCTGTTAAAGTAGTTGAACCACTGTTCAATAAAATAAGTTTATCTTTAACATCTAAATTAGAAGTATTAATAGTAGTTAAATTACCATTTATAACAACATCATCATTAAAATATGACTTACCACTTACTGTTAATTCTTCTTTAACAACTAAATTCCCATTAATAATTTTATCACCACTTACAACACTAGAACCTTCAATAATTAAATCATCTGTAATTAAAACACTACCATTTACTTCAAGTTCTTGAGATGGATTAGTAGTATTAATACCAACTTTTCCAGAATCTTTAATGACCATTCGTATATTTGCTTGATTACTATCATTTGAAGCATCCGCTGTAAGAAATTGTAAATCATTAGAACCATTATTATTTGATTGAGCATAAATAGCAGAAGCAGGATTTTGTCCATTTTTTCGATTTATATTTTCATAAGTGTCAAATGTTAACCCAACTTTATTATCTTGTGCATTATTGCCATAAAAATGTAAAATAGGGTTAGATGAATCATTATTATTTGTTGCTTTCATATTAATATTTTTATCAGTACCATATATTTGTGCACCATTTCTTGATAAAAGTTGTTCAGATGAATTATATTTTTTTGAATTGACAACAGAAGGTACAAATGGAGTAACATTTTTTAAATTTTTCATAAAATTATTATTAGAATTACTCATCAATCTGTATTATTCAAACAAAAAAATTGTAATAAAATTTATATATTTAAAATTAAATTTTTATAATTAACAATGAAAGAAAAAAAAATAAATATTCTTAAACCTTATCAAAATCCCCATTTAATTGAAATGGGGATTGATGAAGCTGGTCGTGGGTGTTTATTTGGAAGTTTATTTGTAGCAAGTGTTATATTACCCAATCATTTTCAACAATTAATAGAAGAAAATAATATTATGATTAGAGATTCAAAAAAAATGTCAAAAAAAAGAAGAATTGAATCTCAAGCTTTTATTAAAAAACATGCATTAGCTTATACTATTCAAGAAATAAATTCATATGAAATTGATGAAGAAAATATTTTAAAATGTACATTAAATGGTATGCATCAAGTTGTTTTTAAATCAAAAATAAAACCAGATAAAATACTTGTAGATGGAAATAAATTTAATCCTTATTATGATGAAGAAAATAATCAAATACATCATGAATGTGTTATTGGTGGAGACAATAGTTATTTAAGTATTGCTTGTGCTTCTATTTTAGCAAAAACAGCAAAAGATGAATACATAAAAAAATGTGTTCAAGAGTTTCCTGACTTGGAAAAATATGATTTAGTCAATAATAGTGGATATGGTACTAAAAAACATATTGAAGCAATTCAAAAATATGGTATTAGTGATTTTCATCGAAAAACATTTGGTATTTGTAATGGAATTATGAAAAAGAAAGACAAAAAAACAGAAAAAGAAGTATTGGAATTTCACAAAGATGATTTAGATAAAATTATTCAAAATTGTTCAATATTTAAAACTTAAATCATTATTAGAAATATGGTTGAATTCATATATTCAAATGATTTTGACAGATTTATTAATATTACAATTTATATAAATGGAGTTCAACTAATTGATAATGATAATGATATGAAATTTAATATTCAATTAAGTATTGATGAATTAGAAAAAAATAAAAACACACATTTTAAAGTTTTTAAAGAAACCATTGAACATCAAGTCAAAAAATATGTGGTTCAAAAAATAAAAGAAAATTGTTCAAATGTTATTGAAATTAGTAAAAAATACGAAATTTCATTAAAAAATATTGTAAAATGTATTTTTATTAATAATAAAATTGAACATTTAGTGATTGAATGGAGTCCGTCTTCTATGAAAGAATTTATGTATGTCCCCAATCATCATTATTTGACCTATTTTGAAGATAATATTTATTTAAAAATTAATAAAATAAAATTTAGTTATGATCATTATTAAATAAATAATTTAATAATAATTATTTAAAAAAATTTTATTTTTATTTTTATTTTTTATTTTTTATTTTATTTTTTATTAAATGAATTAATAAATTATTTACTTTTTAGGTTTGGGCTTAGTTGCCTTAGCCTTGGTAATAACATCTTCATTAGACATAACAAAGCAATGATTAGTAAAACCCATAATGTCTGTAAAAGCCATCTTCTTAGGAACAGTTGTCTTTGATTTAAGCTTCTCAAGTTCTCCTTTGAGATTCTCAATTTCACGTGCTTCCTTGGTATCAGCACCAGGCTTCTTGGCTTCACATGTTTTGATTTCCTTCTCAATAAGTTTAATCTTTTCTTTGACGATGCCATTGATGTTAGAAATGAAAGTTGAAAGTTTTCCAACAACCTTGAATTCTTTGTTTGTGCCATTTTCAACAGCAATGCTGGCAGGATCACTTTGTCTCAATTCACGAATGAAACTGGTGACACCTGTGTAAGCATCATTTCTTGAGAATTCTTCATCAAAGTTATCTTTTCCAAGAAATTCATGAAGACATTTTTTGGCCTTAAGCTTTTGCTTTACAGCAGAAGAATCCTTAGAGGCACTGTTTTCATTTGTTTTTTTAGCTTTTTTAGTTGAATTCTTAGTGGCAGTTTTTAATGATGAAATATAAAGTTCCATGGTTTGGGCATTAAATGACATAATTGATTTATCAAATTTCTTACGTGTATCCATTAATTTTTTAGCATCGATTGTTTGAACATTAACATTAGAGAGGGTAGATTGAAGCTCGGCCATTTTTTCATTAATTGCATCAAATAGTTCAAAAAAGGTATCATTACCAGATGATTCATTTACTTCTTTAATAGGGGCTGGCTCAGATGCTACTTTTTCTTCCTTAACTTCAACGGGGGCTGGGGTGGCGACTTTCTTAGTCATTTTTTTTCCTTTTTTTTCAGAAACGCTTGCTGTACTCATTATAATTATATGTATTGGTTTTTCTTTAAGTACTTTTAGCAAGAAAAAAAAATCATTTTTTATTTTTTTTTAAAAAATATCAAAAATAAAAATAATTAAAAATAAATTTTATAAAAATTATTTTTATAAAAATATTTTATAAATAAAATTTAAAAAAAAATAAAATTTATACACTCATAAATTCATCTAATTTCCAATCTTCAAATACTCCATTTGGCAATTTTCGTCGAATAATAAGAGGTATTTTTCTTTGTTTTAATTCTTCTTCTACAATATCATCAATATTATTTAAATTTAATGTATTAATTTTTGGTTCAGCACCATTTGAAAGTTGTTGTTTTCGAACCCCAATAATACGTGCCTTTTCAAATTTATTTAAAAAAGGTACTGTTTTTTTTGGAACATTCTTATTTTTTATATCATCATAAGAAACAACATTTACTTCTTGTTGATTATCATTATCACCTTCAAATGTTTCAACATCATCTGTATTAAATTCTACTATATCATCTGTTTCGTTCTCCATATTCAATAATAATAAATTATTTTTAAGTAATAAATAACTTAAAAGATAAATCATTTTTTATAAATTTTTAAAAAAATAATATTTAAGAATATTTCCACTCCATATTACATGAGGTACATACATAAGTTAGCTTCAAGGAAATAGGGTCTTGAATAAAAATAGATTCACTTTTTATATTCTTTTTATTTGCTTCACAATTTACATTTGGACATTGTTTTTGATTTGTACGTGGAAGACTATGATCATATATTAAATATTGAGAGTCTTGTGCATAATTTAATTTTTTTTTCTTATAATTTTTTTTTTCAATAATTGATCCTTCATAAATTTCTTTAAATCCACAATCATTACAACTATTATAAAGTTTATCCTCTTCTTCCAGAGGATACATCTTATTTTCGCATTGTTTACAGAAAAACATACTTAATATATTATATGATTTATTTTTTAAATGGATTTATTTCATTTTTTTTCATTATTTAAAAATTTGATTTACAATATTTTCAAAAAAGGTAGATCCATAATTATCAAGTTTACTATGTATTTCAGTATCTGGTGTTCCATTTACTTCTAAAATTACATTTTTATCTTCATTAAAAGGTTGTGTAATATCTTTAGATATATAATCTAAACCATAACAATTTATTTTTAATACTTTTCCAACCTCTATAAATAATTTTTGATTTATTTCCGGTACTTTATTCAAATCAATACGTTGTATAGGTGCACCATTATGCATATTAATAACTTGACTAATATATATTTTTTTTTGATTAGGAATAATACTATTCATATTTACACCTTGAATGGCTAAATACTTTGAACTTATATTATTTGTTGGAAATAATCCTTTCTGAATAAGTTTGTCATTTCTTTTTTCTATAAGTGTTTTTAAATTACAATTACCATTACCAATTACATATGGTTTTTCGCGTTTTACAATATCAATGATTTTGTTTTTAAATACAAAAATACGATATACATCTCCTTCAATATATTCTTCCATCATAAAACGATTAAATTTACTATTTTTTAATTCGTTAAGTGCATTTTGTAATTCTTTATCATTTTCAATATTTATATGAACATCTAAACCAAATGTACCATTAGTAGGTTTCACAATGACAGGATATTGAATATTTGGTTTATCTTTCATGATTGAATAAACAGGTTCATGTATATTTATGAGTTTATATTTTGGTACACGAATATTATTATTATCTAATAATTGTGATGTTTTTATTTTATCTTTTACTAATCTAACTGCTTCAGGACTATTAAAATGATATGAATAATTTGTTTTAATACAGTTATTTGGAGTTGAACAATAAATAATATCTTTATTATCTTTAACTGTTATTTGATTATTCTTTAATGCATTGAAAAAATAAGGTGTTTTAAAACCTGTATAGTTTTCTTGATTGTTTAAAAAATAATTATTTATTATTACAAATAAAATAATAAGTATTACAATAATAATTAATTTACTGTAAATCATAATATATAACCACAAAATTTTATTGTTATATTAAAAAAAAAGAATATATATTTATTTTATATTTTATAATTATATGTCTTCTGGTTCAGGTTCAATTTCTTATCAATACCCTAAAACTTCANCTAAATNAANAAATAAAAATAATAATCAAAATTATATTATAAATACTTCNCAAGATACAGCTATTATAGAAAATCCTATTGGTAAAGGTGATTTCAAATTTATTTCAATTCATTTTACTACAACTTCTTCAATTAAAAACGATAGAGTAAATGGTATATATTTTTCTGTAGATAATATTTCTATTGATGGTTTATATAATGAACAAAAAATTGGGTTAAATTTTACAATACATTATTTAACAAATCAACCTGGTATTTATGAAAATGGTTTTCAAACTAATTTATCTTCCTCAAATATTCAATTTTCAGATTTTAATGTAAAACCAAATCAATATCAATCTAATCTATATTTAAAAGTCATTAATGATATACGTTATTTATATTTAGAAATTAACAAAATTTAATTATTAGCAAGAGGAAACACATGGGACTCCTCCACATTCATTACAACAACCTTTTTGACCCCCACCTCCTGGAGATGGTAATAAACCTCCATATGTTCCATAATAAATTGCTAAATTATTTATACCCGATTCATTTACAAAATTTTTATAGTCATTTGAACCTATAAAATTTGACAACCATGTAGAACATAAACGTTCATCAATACAATAACCATATGTTGATTTAATTGTCTGACAATCCCCCCCACCACATAACATAATGACAGGTATTGCCACATTTGTTATTGTTTTATCTTTAACATTTGGAAATTCTAATAAACCATTACTAAAATCACTATTATCTTTTGGGTTACATGTAGAATTATATAGTTTAGTGTCCCAAGGAGGACCAATTGTATAAAATTGAGCCCATAAATAATCCCATTGTGTTTTTCCAAGATTTTTTGGACTTGCTTCTTTTCGAAGTGGAAGAGGTCCTGTAGACCATGCTTTTTTGAGTGGAACACTATTATAAGTTAAATTTTCAATATAATCAACCGCTTCTTGTAAAGACCAATCTGATCCAGGAACACTTTCTAAATCAAATGAAAAACCTATTACATTAGACATGATTGAATTATCATTTAAAATATTGTTTATTCTTTCCATTACAATTGTTTTTGTTTCACCAAAATAAATATTTATCCATGCTTTTACTTTTATATTGGAATAAAAAGTTTGAACAGGATTAAATATATCATTAAATGATGGTTTTATATTACTTTTGGGGTCAGCATTTCCATCTGGTATAATTACATGAACATTAGTAAATTGTTTTCCTTGATTTGGAAAAGTTGTAAAATCTTGGTTACTCCAACCTTTTGCTTCAGACCATAAAAATAGTGTATTATTTTGAGATTCTATTCTATTTATAAATGAATCCCATGATTTTACTTGAAATTTTTTATTTACATTATTTTCTTTATAAGAAATTGTAAATAAATATTTAATTTTATTATTAACCATTTTTTTTTCAATTAAGTATTTTTTTTTGATACATTCTTTATTCAAAACTTCAGAATTTGAATTATTACTTTTAAATATAAGTTGGTTTTCTGTATAATTAATTAAATGAAAACCATCAGCATATGAACCTAATGAATCTTGATAACTCATATAAATTTTTTTACTTTTTTTTGAATAAATTAGAGTATAGTTTTCATTATATTTTTTTTTTTTATTAGTTATATTCTCTTCTCTTATAATGTCACTATATATTTTTATGATAATATTTTGGTCATTGTCTTGTATTTTTATAATTGAATCTCCTTTTTGAGTAAAACCATTTATGTAATTACATGTAGGTTTATGATAAGTCAATTTAGTATAATTTCCTTCTTCAAAAAAATCTAATATTTCTTGAATAGAAATAGTTTTATTTTTTTTACAATACATATATTATAAAATACATAAAAATAATATTTGTGATAATATTAAACCAATAATTTAATTAAATGATAAAAAAAAGCTGCTAATCCAATTGCCAATAAAAAACTATAAACATATTGAGGTACTTTTTTTTCTTTTATTCCCAAATATCCACCATACAAAAATAAAGGTGCAAATAAAAATAAATGAACAAAATACCAAGCATGAAATTCTTTTTGAATTACTTTATACCCTATGTCAAATAATAATATTAAACCAATCAAAAACAATAAGATGTAAAATATTTTTGATTTGGGTTTCATAAGACCCATATAAATCATATAAGGACCGTTAAATAAAACATGAAAAAACGAAATAATAGTATGACTATTCATATTATTATTTATAAAAAAAATATAAGGTTTTTATTTTTATATATTTGTTTTGGTTTTTACTGTTTCATAATAATTCACCAAACTTTTATAATTTAAAATTGTATGAAGACCATACGCTTGAGAAGCAATTTCTTCATTTTCCTTTTCTTTCATTTCTTCAAATTTATTTTCATAATAATCTTTATTTTCTTTTATATAATCAATCATAATTGATTTAAAACATTGAAATACACCTAAATCACTATTAAGTTGATCACATATTGCTATTTTAAAATTTGAAAATTCTAATATTTTATTATAATAATCAATATCAACTTTAGGAGAATTTTCAAATCCCGGTTCATTTCTTAAAGGTTCTTCATTAAATACTAATGCTTGAATTGCTACTAATATATTACTAATCGTATTTGTTGGTACCCAACCAGGTCCTTTCCATGTATTTAACATAGATAAACATACTTTTCCATTTGTATATAGATTTGGATTAAAACGTATAGATACAGGTTTATTTACTCTATTTGTTAAAGAACCCTGCGTACAATATTTCATAACTGGAGGTGTCATCGGATAATTATCTGGATAATATAATTCAAAAAAATAAAACCCCTTTTCATAAGGTGTATCTGGTGGTCCAATAAACATTATATATATTTTATCAATTTCATCATCATCAATATGATAATAAATACCACTTTGCTTAAATATATCAACACTATTTTTCAATTCTTTAATTTCATTATATATCCTTTTTACTTTACGACTGGACATGATTAATCTTTAATAAAAAATTATTTTTAAATCCACTATTTTTTAAAAATAATACATGTTTTTATATTCAAATTTTTATTATTATATAATGCGTTTTTTTTACTTAAGAAAATATTCATAATAAGTATATAATATGCATGGTTATAATTTAGTATCGAGAAAACGTAAATATACGGATTATGTTTGGGATGGGAAAAAACATAAAAAAGAAAAAAAAGAAGGTGAAAAAAATGAACAAGATGAAATTGAAGAAGGTGCTAATATCTTGGGAAGTTTAGGTTTGAATCTTCTTGGTGGAGAAGCACCAAGTGGTGCATCTGCTGGAGCAAAAAACAAAAAAATTGAACGTGATGCCAATCATATTTATTTCTATAGTGAAGTAAATCGTGATGCTATTTATGAACTTATTTCATTGATTAATGAAATTGAAGAAGAAAACAAAATGTTATCATTTAAGATGAAGATTGATCCTATTCCTATTTATTTGCATATTAGTTCATATGGAGGATGTGTTTTTTCAGCTTTTAATGTTATTGACATTATTAAAGCATGTGAAGTACCTATTTATAGTATTATAGAAGGTTGTGCTGCTTCAGCAGGTACTCTTATGTCTGTTGTATGTGACAAGAGATTTATTCGATCCAGTTCATATATGCTTATTCATCAATTAAGCAGTGGTTGCTGGGGTAAAATGTGTGAAATTGAAGATGAAGTAGAAAATTTGAAAGACTTTATGGAACGTATAAAGTCAATTTACATGGAAAATACCAAAATACCAAAAAAAGAATTAACTGAATTATTAAAACATGATTTGTGGTTAAATAGTGCTAAATGTATGAAATACTCACTTGTTGATGAAATTATGTAAATTATAAATAATAAAATGTTATCGTTTTTAGTATGTATTATCATTCTTCAAAAAATTACATCTTAATACAATAAAAAAGAGTAAAAAAAATAAAAAGAATAAAAAAATTGAAAAATTTGAATAGAAAAATAATAAAAATAATCATCACAAATAAATAACTCAAAAATTGTGATGTAGAAATTACCTTATTACCTCCTTTTTTTTTAGATCTACAAGCATTACACTCTGGAAAAATACAATAATTATCTGGTCCTATATCACCAGGATCAAAACCAATACTCATACAAATACAATTATTATTTCTGTTAATCATTTTTCTGTCTCACTATTCAAATCTTATAATAATTTATTATAAAAAGTATAGATTTTTTATAATTAGATATATATTATTTTATGCTTAGAATCTCTTTTGTAAGAAATTTGATATACTATATGTATAATGTCATAAATATTAGACATTACCATCACATATATTTCCAATAAGATTTTCTAATTCTTCATTATTGACATCAATACCAAATGGTGCTACAAATAACTCAGTTATTTCTTCTATTTTTAAAAGTTCTAACTCATTTTCTTGTTCTAATTTATTAAAATGAGTATTTTGTAAATCTTCAAGATTACCAAGATCACCATTAATTTCATTTAATTCATTAATGATTTTTTCAAATGACATAGTATTCCAATTTTTCATTAAATCATCAACATTATTACATGTTTTTTTAATCATTTCATCAATCTTTTTTTCTTCTTTTGTCAAAGACATACAAGAACCCATGTTTATGAAATTACTTTTTCTTATTTATAGTTTAATTTATAATATTATTTCGATTTTTTTTATTTTACATATTCATCCTCTAAATTTTGACTTAAAATTTCTA
>JGI10211J14876_10001513_pt1 | contig 10167 bp, 10 predicted proteins | sample Etolagsediment_FD_14876 | JGI IMG/M metagenome (IMG submission 14876)
ACATCATCAAAGCATCACCCAAGGCTCTGCCATGGGCGAAGATAATTTTTCTTTGGTTATTTTTAGATTTATTTTTGGAAGTGGATTTATTTTTAGGCGTGGATTCACTTTTAAGGATAGATTCACCTTTAAGAGAGATGATCTTTTCTTGAGAAGGCATACTTTCAGAGCCAGCGACTCTCATCTTTATTTTCAAAAATTTCCTCCTTTTTTTTAAAACGAATATATTTTACTTAATTCATTGTTTTTATAAAGTCAACAAATAATTATGATTGATTTAATGGCACGATTGTTATTCCTTTAAGCTCATAAGTCATATCGCAATGATCGCACTTTAAAATTACTTTTGATGTCTTATCCAATTCACTGTAAGTTAATGTCATTTTATGATCTGTATTATGGCATTTTGAACATATAAGAGTCATTTCAGGTATCTCTGTCATCATATCTCTCCTTCTTCTATATCTATCCCAGATTGCTCTGCAATTGCTTGAATAAACACATACATTAATTGTTGATTTTTTACAGGTCCATGCACATGGATATGATTATTTTTATCCATGGTTATGATGAGATGCTCCACAATCTGACTTTTCTTATCAGGCTGAATTCTTGTTAAATTAGAGCATAAAGGACATTGCATAATTTTAATTCTTTTATAATTAATTTAGAATAAGCACCAAAATTATAATGATGATCAGTCTTATCTGAATTGATAAATTTAGATTTTACTCTTTTTCTTTTATTTAGAATTTTATTATCAAGATTTAAAAAATATATATTATTTTTTTTGCAAAGATTGGACAACTGATTATTAAATGAAATAGTAGCTTTAATTCGAGTATCTAAACTAATCTTAATGTTTCTTCGTTCAACAACTTTACAGTTTACTACAGGAATAGGTGGAGGAACGCTAATGCATATAACCTGCTTTGTAATTGCTAAAGCTTGTACTAAAAAATTATAATAATTAGAAAGCATTTTTTTAAATATAGAGCCCAGTGTTTTTTCTTTAAAATAATGCCAAATTACATACCCTAAATCTACTTCACCCATTAAACTAATAAGTATTGTTGCTCGGTCTTTCTGTATTGCCGACAAAAAATGTGATCTAGCCTTGGTTCTGGAACGAGAATTTTTTATTCCCGATAACGAAGCACCTCCGATTGTTTTAACGCTAAAATAAATATTTGGAAAAGCAATTTTAAAATTTGGATTTCTAAAAACTAAGGTATGAGAATCTCCAATGATTAAGACTCTTTTGATGATTTCTCCTTTATTTCGATCTCACTTCTTCTCCGCTTTTTCCGGGAAGATAATGCGTTTTACCATCTTTATCTATAATTTTTGCCTGGAATACACGATCTTTAATTGCTTGCTGCTCAATCTCATCCATTGCTTGAGCTTTTTTGTCTGTTGGACCCATCATTCGCGGCGCCCAACCGGTCAGATCAAATGTTTTATTCTTCACATTATAAGTTATATTAACTGTTTCTGCTTCAATTAAAATTTTTGAACCTTTGGGTAAATTCTTAGTTGTGGAAAAAGTCTTGCCGACATAAAGAATTTCCTTTCCATCAACATCGCGAATATCTTTTTCTTTAACTGGCTTTTTGCCAACCAAAATTCCATACTCTAAATTATACACTCCTTTGGTTTTTGTTTCAATAGAATTTATTACAATGGCCACAAAAATTGTTGAGTTGTGGAACTTCAACCAAACGTTAGCTTTCTGGTTTTTTAAATCATAGCTGGATGAAGCCTGTTTTGCAACATTGCCTTCAGAACCTTTTAGTTTGCTTAACTTTTCAGTTTCCTTTTTTAATTCTTCTATGTTTTTATTTTTTATATGTGAGATCAAATTCCAATTAAATTTAGGATCCGGTGATTCAGTCTTTTGTGGAAAATTTAATTTTGCTAAAAAATCCAATCGATCTGTAAGTGATTTTTGATGAATATCTTTGTCATAATATACTATGTCATATACGCTTACTATGATTCCTTTTTCATTTGGTTCAATCTTATGAATCTGTCCACTTGCTACTTCCCGTGGATAGTGTTGTCCATTCTCCCACCATTCACCTTCACCAAGCAATATTATATCATGTCCAGGAGCTAATTTTTTAGCTTCTTCAATAGTTTCAGGAAAAGAACTGGTTTCATCGATTCCATCTTCTGTATAAACTTTTGCTTTTCCATCTTTCGATATATGACATTCTAAATTCAATCCATCAGCCTTCATGGATGAATAAACAGGAAATTGATCTTCATTCCATAAGGATAAAAAATAATCAAGTGTCTGAGCCTGACCAGGAACGTAACTTCTTTTTGGCTTCATTGGAAGAAAAAATTTTCCAAAAGTAATCTTATCTTCTTTCGCTGCTTTGTTTGCTTCCTTCTCTTGCTTTTCTGTATTTTGAGTTCTTAGTGTTATTTCAGCCATCTTTGTAATTTTGGCATTAGGAATTCTTTCCATAATTAATCGGTACAAAGGAAGATAATCTGAGAATGGACTCATTCCGCCTTTTTTTTCAAAGAGCAAATGCATTCTGTTTTGCAGTTCTGAAGGAAACATCCGTTTTATTCGAATCTCAAAGATACGTTTAAGTTCTTCTTCAGATGGAATACTAACCAATACATCAAAATCATTTTTGGTTCCTTCTGTTGGATGAATTACTATTCCACCAACTAACCAGGAAATTGGATTTGATACACCAAAGCTTTTAAAAAGTGGTTCAATATTTTCAAGCTTAATTGCTTCTCCCAAATTTTCATTGCTCGGATTAAGGGGAGCATAATCGCCATCTTCAAAAGATTCACTCATAATTTTTTCATCAAGAATAAATCTATTCGCTGCTGTTTTTATTTTAGCTATATCTTCTAACATTTTTGCTTCAAGATCAAGATGAGTATCTCTCCATACAAGAGGTTTCTTGCGTTCCGCAAGCTCAGCTTTAAGCAATAAGAACTGATTTATAATATCTTCGTCTTGATTGTCTGGATGTTCTTCTTTCCAGCCATTATATTTATTGCGAAGTTCTTCAATTCGAGATCTAATTTTAGATATGTTTAACTCAGAAATTTTTGATGTTTTCATGCTGATAGTTCCTTATGTAACAAACCTAAGGCCTCATTAAAAACCTGATCTACATTAGTGTTTTCTGGATTTTGCATGCTAGAATGAGCATTTAACTCTATAAATTCTTTAATTTTCTTAGCTAAATTAAATGCATCTTCTTCATCAAAATTTTCTTCTTCCTGCAATACCTTTCTTAGTGGTCCAACATTTATGGGAGTTGCAACATTTCTCTTTGCAAAATTTTTCTTTACTGTTCCTTTTATGCGATCAAAAGCATTTTCTAATTTTATATCGAGCTCACCTTCCGGAGTTACTACTGTTGGCGATTCTACTTTAAGCACGGTTGATTCAGGTTTTATTGTTTCTGATACTTCTTTTTCTTCAGGTATTTCCTTTACTGGAAGTTCATCAGGCGTCTCTTCTACAACAACTTCTTCTTCAGGCTTCTTTGAAACTTCAACTGGTTTTGTTTGTGCTATAGGAGTATTCTTTCCCACAAATAATTTCATAATGAATTGAGGATATACATCAGTATCGAAATTAAAATCAACAAGACGTTTTACAAGCTGCTGATTTATCACATCTGAAATTTCTACTGCATCTGCTTCAACACGCTCTCGTCTAACTTCAGAATGCGCTCGGGATAAAGCATAAGATCCACGCCGACCTTCTTCAACAGTCTGAGTAGCTCCAAGAATAGCTTTGGAAATTTCAGCATTGCATGCATTGGCAAGAGCTTCATAAGAAACTGTTCCCTGATGAGTAGCTTCAAGAAAAGAAATATCCATCCCATCAGGATATATAATTCCCGTTTCTTCCTGGATTCTTTGTACAATATCTAATAATTTTGTTTGATCTGTATCTTTAGTTCCTTTGGGATATTTTCCAACTGCAGTAGGACTTCCATATTTATTAAGAAAAACGACCCATGATTTCCATCCTTCTTTTTTAAACCAATAGAAATAGTAACATGGTTTAAAGGCTGCCCTTCCATATAAATTGTCCTCAGAATCATATGCATAATAAATTATTTTTTCCCACGGAACGGGTTTACCTCCTATGCCTGAACCAAAGAGTACTATATCTCCATCAGTTTTATGCCATCGCATATGCTCAAAATACCAGTATTTTTGCTTATGAAATATGAGTTCATCAACTGTATATTTTCCTTTCCATCTTCCTGTATCTATTAATTTCCATACAATTTCAAGAATTGAAAAACCTTTTCCTATTGCATCAAGAAGTTGTTTAAGATCCTCTGAAAAAACTCCTTTACAATCATCAATTGCAGTAAAAATAAAATCTCTGATTTCTTTTTGACGGTCTGAATCATCCCCTGGATAGATATCCCATGGAATCATTGAAACAGCTAATTTTCTCGTTTGATATACAGAATATACATGAGTATCTTTAGCTTCCATTTCATCATAAACTGCAATTCCTTGTTTTTTTAAGATTTCATCTGGATTTTCGTCAGCTCCGCCTAAAACTCCAGCAAGACTCTGAGTATCAGTTGATTGAAGTCTTTCCATCGGTGGTTCTTTCTTTTCTTTATTAGGCTCATCAAAAATCTTTGTTTTAAATCTTGTAGGAATTAAATTTACAAAAGTTGAACGGAGTGTCATGATCATTCTCCTTTAATCAAAAATCAGCCATTTTTGATATTATTTCTCGTTTTTTTGATGCTGTTTGATATTCAATAACTGGAGCAGGTGCAGATTGCAAAGCGTCATGAGCTAATGCTGTTGAAAATAAAAAATCGTCAGCAGAAACCCCTTCAGTCGGAGTATCCCCTTCCGGTTTATGAACAATCAATAATTTTCCTTTTACTTCTTGTTCTGCATCTAAAAACTGTTGAATAAAGCTTTGGGATTCAGGTGTATCATCTTCAAAGTACTCAAATCTAGGAATTTCAGCATCCAGATCAGTTTGAAAATTAGTAAAGATTTTGTCTTTGTATTGCGCAGACATAAATTTGTGATGTACTAAGTTTGCACCCAATTCTGATGATAGTCTGGTCGTCAAAGGATCACCAGACCCTGTTGATTCAGAAAATACTGCGTCTAGATTATAGTTTTTTAAAAATGGTACTATATATTCAAATTGATAATCCCAATCACCTTTTATTTCAAGTAAATCAATCGCACTGCTAAGATTCTCTCTTTCTTCAAGAATGGTAATGGTGGTTGCAGAAGTAATTTTACCCCAGTCAACTCCAGCAGCTAACCGTCCGCCTTTTTGTTTTCCGCGCTCGCCAGTTGCAAGCTTCATAAATTTTTTAAAATCAACAAAGTGACCCTCTGCAATCAACCATTCCAATAAATAATTCATCCTGAAGAAAGGATTTTTTTCACCTCCGGGAAGACGATTAATTTCTGATTGAATAAAAGAAGCATAATCTTTCGAGAATGGAATTACACCGGAGTAAGGAATCTCTTGATGGAGCTCCGGCATTTTTCGTTTATTATAATCGATATCACTTAAGAATGGACATTTTTTTCTTCCAGGCGTACCGGTTTCGGAAATCAACCCATCGTTCGATGCAATCATTGGTCTTAAGATTTTGTAGAGGGAAAAGGCTGAAAGGAGGGAAGCCTCATCTACAATGAGGCAATTATGGACTAGTATACCGTTAGCAAAATAATTGTGGTTCTCTTCGACCATCAGGTCGAAAAGTTCCCTTCCTTGATTTAAACGTTCGATTTGAATTATACGAACCTCTTGGTTTAATAGTGATTCCTTTTTTAAATCGCCAGTCTCTAAGTAATTGATTTTTTTGCTGCTGATGACATCTAACTGAACAAGTTTTTGCAGGATGATTTTTAAAACTCGTAAATTTTTTACCACAGATTTCACAGATATACGTAATAACTTTACGTTTCTGTAAGCGTAATTCCAAATCGTATTGACGTTTTCTTTCTTTTTCACATTCGATTGAACAGCAAGTCCATCCTCTACGGAATATATCTTTGCCACAGATTTTACATTTTTTGGGCTCTCTGATTTTATACCTAAACATTGAAAGAAGATGAGGTTTGATAATTTGTGATAAATGTAAAAATGAAACTTTTGGAAAATTAAGGAAATAATATTTTTTGTTTCGTTTTTCACAATTTCCAATTGTTGTTTTAATTTTCCATTTATCACTAAAGTATTCTTGGAGTATTTTATGTTCATCAAGGGTAAAACATTCGGTGTGTAACTGACCGTTTCCGTTGCTATTGCTTCCGTCATCTTGCCACCAGATGCATAACCCCAGTGATGTAAGTCTGTCCAAAATGTTTCTTGAAATAATTTTAGGACCTTCTGGATATAATTGACTCCTGAGTTCTTTACCTTCTGATAAAACTTTGGTAATAAATTTCCATGTAACACTCCCCCATCCACCATTTTTATTTTTCTTAGGAGATTGATTGCACAAATTTGATAATTGCTTATACTTCCAAAACAAATATTTTTTCTGTTTAGGTCCGTGAGAAAATTGGATAGCTCCATTTTTTCTGATATATCCGTCACCGAATGCTGATCCGAGAATAATTTGGAATTGTTTATCTTGCAAACCTTATCTCCGATTTTTAAATTCTGTGCCTGGCAGTATTGACCATTTATGTTAATAGGATGTTCATAGCTTAAAATAAGAATTTTTCCATCTGAAAAAAAAATTTTTAATATTTGATCTTTAAATTCAGAAGAAACATTTAAACAATTTTGAAAATTTATACCTGTTTTACCTAAAGATAATACTTTAAATTTTTCTCCATGTCTATAACGAGATACAAGCTCTGAAATTTTTATTTGACCATGATCTGTAATTATAATAGTTTCTCCATCAAGACAATGGGCCTCGGGTCCCTCATTTGCAGCTGTTTCAGAGCCACTGAAGGCAGTTGCAGTTGAGCGATTTGATAATTCAAAATTGATAGAATTAGAAGTAATCACTTCTAGATCAAGCGAGCTTAAAACCTCAAGGAAAATCTTTTGTCTAGCCTGACGCCTTAAATTAATGAAAGGTAATTTAGCAGTTTCAAGTTTTGGTCCTGCAAAAGCTATCTTTATTCCATCTCTATATAATTTTAATCTTGGAAAATCTTTCGATAGAGCTGTTTTGGCAATTTCAGGCAGAAGAGTCATTAAAGTTAACATTACAGCTTTAAGCATTAAGGTTTTTCCACTCTTACGACACCAAAGAGTTGTAAAAGTTCCCGGCTCATGTAAAATTACTGCTCTAACTAATTGCTTTGCTTTTTTCCATTGATAAGGCCTAAACTTTAGTTTATTAATTTTTTCGCCGAATTTGAGAATTCTAGTTGTAAGAGTATCAATTTTCATAGTTTTTCGCTTTCTACTGAATCTTCATCCTCTATTAATTCTTCTTCTTCACCACTTAAAATTCGTAGTAAGGTAGCGTTAGAATCAACTTTTTTGTGATCTTTTTGTATATCTTTTAAATGATTCACTGCCCTTTCATAAACAATCATTGCATCTTTTACATTCTTGAAGTTTTCTTCTTTTTTTAAAAATTCTAATGCAACTTCTGCAATGTCTTTCCATGTTTTTTTCTGATCTGCATCCAGTGCAAAATTTTTACTTCGTTTCCATTCATTTTTTCTTCTCCACTCAGAAATTGTGTTTACTCGTTTAATTCCAAGCTTCTTAGCAATTGTTTTTTGGGTTACTCCATCTTCCCACATGCTTTTTGCTTGTTGAATTATCTCAAGTGAATAATTTTTCATAATGCTCCTTTACTTTATTCAGTAACTGAACCTAAAAAAAAACGCAAGAAATTTGATTCCTTGCGTTTTTTTTTAACTGTATGAATTTTCTTTTGGCTTGAATTTTTTGTTTTTTTTGTTTATCTAAAAATTCTAAAATAGTTTTTTTGGTAATCCTAGTTTCTGAAAATATTTTTTTTCTAAACTCATCTGGATTAAAATCGAGATAAAAACAGATCCCGTAAAATGTATTAGCTTCAATTTCATCATTTAAAAACCAAGCAAGCGCATCGTTGCGTATTTCAGTATTTTTTGATAGTAAGTCTTTTTTTGCTTTTTTTAGGGTAGCGATCCAAACTCGTTTATAGAATTCTTCATACAATATTGATCCATAAAAAAAGGTTATATTGATTTTTTCAATATAACCTTTTGTAAATCAAGTCAATATTTTTTTTATAGCATTTCGGGAAGAAGTTTTTTCTTTTTTAATTTTTTTTCGATTTTTTCTATTTTTAATATAATATCAGATTGTGTTTTCCATCTTTTTCGATCAAACCTATCACTAAAAGGAAAAGCTCCGCTTTCAAATTTACCATCTATAAATGTTAGGCTTATGTCTGCTCCATCTAATTTAAATATACATGATACTTCAATTTTAGTTTTAACTGGTTCCATTTGTTTTCCTCTCTTTATACCATTCGTTCAACTTGCTGAATTACAATCCGTAAAAAATCACGGTTTTGGTTGCCGCACAAGCCACCTTTCTGGCCGCCTATTTTTTCTGTATATCCATTGATAATTTTTTCAATTACATCATTTTTTAATTCCATTCTTTCTTCTAGATGCATATAACTTCCAGGAGTAGTCATATCTATTTCTTTTTGCAGCGCTGCAAGAATTTGTTTTTTAATTTGAGAACTCTCCCAAAATTCAGAGATTTTTTGGCTAGAAATATCAGGAGTAAGCGCATTACGATTTTCCCAATTTGCAGAATTTTTTAGCCAGTCCTTAAATTGATTTAGTTTGAATTTTACTCGTGCTTGAATTTCTTTTTCCCGTTCCTCTTCACCTGTTAAATTTGCTTTTTTAAAATCTTTTTGCATTGTTACAGTGTTCCCTCCTTCCATGCTTGCATTTCTCTTTCTAATTCTTCTCCAATTTGATTATATCTTTTTTCCTCTGTATTCCAAATTCTTCCTCTTATTCCTTCACTTTGCAATAATCCAACAGATTGTTTTGCTCGAGTAATTCCAACATAAGCTACTCGGACTTCATCATAGAATTTTTCTACATCATTAAGGCACCCTCTTAAACAAGCTACGGAGGTTCCTGTATCTAGCCAAACGTGAGTTGCTTCACCTCCTTTCACCGAATGGTACGTTCCAAGTATTGTCTTTGGCTCTTCCATTATATCCTCAGTGGCAGCAATTAATTCTCCACTTTTACCCTTAAGGTAAAAAACTTCTTCAAGGGTTTTATTAAATGTTAAAAATGATTCTGTAAAAATTCCTGAGCTTATAATACCAAACATATCTATTTTATCTTCAAGCTCTATTAAATCTAATCTACTTTTCATTCCACGAATAATATTTTTATCAGCAATCATATGTTTAATCATATGTTTAAAATCAGCTAATTTTATTATTTCTCCTCTGCATATTCGTACATAAGTTCTAGCTGCTCTCCAGATACCGGTATGAGTTGGATTAAGGTTGAAGTCTCCAGGACGATAAGGGTTATGCCAAAGCATTCTATTCTTTTGTAAAAAATTTTTCCACCGATTTAAGTGATAATTGCATCGGCCTAAAATCATATGGGTTCCATCCAGACTTAAATCCGGATCGCTATATTCCCTTACCGAGCCTTCTATTTCAGTCGGTAAATACGAAACGTCTTCACGGTTTTTAATTTGATTTATCATCTTCATTGCATATTCATGTACTTTTTTAGGTACCCTATAAGACTGTCCAAGTATATTTACCCAGGTTTGCTTTAAATTCATAAAAGCTTCTGGAACTGCACCTGCAAATCGTAGAATCGCCTGATCTGAGTCACCTGCATAGACTGTAGAAACGGTGTCTTCTCCCCATAGTTCTAGAAGTTTTACTTCCAACATCGACATATCTTGTGCTTCATCTACCAACAAAATATCAATATCAGGTTTAAGCTCTTCTACAAAGGTTCTTTCTATCATACCGGTAAAATCTATATAATCATTTTCCCACATCCAACCTTTCCAGGCTCTATACATTTTTATATCATCTTTATCCGTCCACTCACTTTCCGGAATCATTTGATGTCTAAGTGTTTGAATTCTAGCAAATCGAGCTTTATTTTGTTTTGTAGTTTTGTGATCCACAGCATCAAAATCATCTT
>JGI10211J14876_10001514_pt1 | contig 10166 bp, 8 predicted proteins | sample Etolagsediment_FD_14876 | JGI IMG/M metagenome (IMG submission 14876)
TTAAAGAAAGGGAGTATTGACATGTTCTGGTGGAGTATTCAGGCCGGATATCTTCAGGACCTTAAAAAACATAAGGATATCAAAATATTTTCCAGTGAAAAAAGCGGCCTTTATTACCTCGGTTTCAATGTCAGAAAACCGCCTTTTAATGACGTGCATCTGAGACATGCAGTGGCTACATTAATCGACAAGGACTTTATTATATCTAGAATCCTTCAGGGATTGGCCACGAAGATGAGTTCCGTTGTACCGCCCGGCAACCAATTTTGGCACTGCCCGAATATATCCAGATATGCAGAGGGGCTCAACAGGGAAGAGCGCACCAAAATGGCCTATGAGATTCTGCTTAAAGCAGGTTATAAATGGCGAGTGCCACCAATTAATAAAGAAGGTAAGGTGGTTATTGGAAAAAAAATCCGATTACCCAACGGTAAACCTATGGAACAATTTACCATTTTGACACCCCCTGCTGACTATGACCCTCTGCGAGCCATGGCCGGAATGATCATTCAAAAATGGCTCAAAGCTGTTGGCATCCCGGCATCCGCCAAACCCATGGCCATAGGGTCCCTGATCCAGCAGGTCAAGGGACGTCGTCAATTCGATGCATTCATATTGGGGTATGGAAGGCTCGACATAGATCCGGACTGGGTGAGAAACTTCTTTCACTCCAACAATGACAAACCGAGGGGTTGGAATATGAGCGGATACAAAAACCCTGATTTTGATCGTATTGCCGAGGAGTCTGCCGGCACTCTGGATAGAGAAAAACGGCGAATACTGATCTGGGAGATGCAGAGGATGATTTTGCGGGATATTCCCTATATCCCGTTGTACAACCCCAAACTAATAGAAGCGGTCCGCACGGACAAATTCCGAGGTTGGGTGAAAACACTGGGAGGCATTGGAAATTCATGGTCATTTTGTGAAGTGAGACCACATTAAATCGTTTGTTGGCTGTTGTTCGTGGTTCGTCGCAGGACTTAAACTTAGGTGCTTCGCCCCAACTGGAACATTGAAATGATAGAGTGCGGGGATGACGTGTTTATAGGAAGAAAAACCATTACTATGATTTTTTTTTGCTTTCGGTGCGCATTATTCCATGAGGGAAACGAAAAGCTAAAGCTACAAAAAACCCTTTAACTTTCTTGCTTTTAACGGGATAGAAATCCCGAAACATTTAATTAATCACTGTCTTTGTTGCCATGGAATTATGGAGATACATTAGTCGAAGGCTCTTTCAGATTGTTGTCATTTTTTTTGTGATACTTACGGTCTTGTTTCTGCTTTTCCGTCTGGCACCAGGAGATCCTGTGTCCAGGATGGTGGACCCCAATTTGACGCCTGAGGATGCAGCACTTCTCATTCAAGAGTTTGGTCTTGACCAACCCATCTGGATGCAATACCTCTATTATCTGAAAAACTTTTTTACAGGGCATTTCGGCTTTTCCTTTCATTATGGACAGCCTGTGGTTCAGATTATAGGGGACCGGCTGCCGAACACCATTATGCTCTTTACGACATCGATTATCCTCTCCGCCTTGGTGGGTATATTTTTGGGCAAAATCGCATCCTGGAACAAAGGAAAAAAAATGGACACTTCTTTGACCCTAGGCGCTTTAGTCACCCATACCCTCTTCCTTCCATGGCTGGCCCTAATCTTGATCTGGGTCTTTGCCTATAAGATGGGTTGGTTCCCCATCACCGGAATGATTTCCGACGAAGTATGGATTGATCCGGAGATCGGTCTGTGGACAAAAGGCTTGGATATACTCCACCACATGGTCCTTCCTCTGGCGACCTTATTCCTCATACACTTTGGGAGCTATCTTTTAATCATGCGGAGCAGTATGCTTGACACCCTCAAGGAGGATTACATCCTTACGGGAAGGGCCAAGGGTCTTCCGGAAAAGGTAATTAGAAACCACCATGCCGCACCTAATGCTGCCCTTCCTGTGGTGACGAGTGTTGGTCTGAGTCTGGCATTTTCTATAAACGGGGGTGCTCTTACGGAAACGGTTTTCACATGGCCAGGTATAGGCAGGGAGCTTGTTTTTTCGGTAAGCCACAATGATTATCCCCTGGCACAGGCCTCATTCCTGCTTATCGCAATAGTGGTGCTGCTTTCCAATCTGGTGGTGGATATCCTCTACGCTTACCTTGATCCGAGAATCAGATACTGACAGGAGAAATTACAAAAATGACTACAGCCGATACCGGTATAGAGCTTTCTGAACGGCTTCAATGGATGAACCGATTGATAGAGGGATGGTCCATCTATAAAAAGAATCTCCTTGGTAAAATCGGGATCATCTTGCTCGTGTTATTCGCTTTGATGGCACTCTGTAGTTTTATTCCACCCCTTCTCGACCCAATGTACCAACCTATGGCAGGGGTGGATCCGGAAATTTCAACGGCTACGGGACCAAGCACAAGACATTGGCTGGGAACCGATTTTATGGGCAGGGATATCCTTAGTCAGCTTTTAACAGGTGCAAGAATAGCTTTCATGGTAGGAGTTTCAGCAGCCTTCATGAGTGTTTTTCTCGGCACAGCCATAGGGATGATTGCCGGCTATGTAGGTAAGTTCATGGATACCCTCCTCATGCGTTTGGCAGACATGATCATGGTTATGCCAGCCCTGCTGGTGTTGTTAATGCTGGCTGCACTCTTTGGCCAGCTCAGTATCTGGTTTATTGTCTTCTTTATTGCCCTTTTCCGGTGGCCGGGGGTATCGAGGGTTATCCGTGCCCAGACCCTTTCCTTGAAGCACAGACCTTTTATCGAGGCAGCCAAGGTTGCTGGGGCCTCGAATCTTAGAATCATTTTCAGGCATATCATGCCCAATGTATTGCCTCTTTCATTTCTCTATATGACCTTTCAAGTTACCTCTGCGATTATCATTGAAGCGGCCTTGGCCTTCTTGGGATTTGGTGATCCTGGAACGGTCAGCTGGGGCATGATGCTCCAATGGGTGTGGAAGACAGGCCATATGTTCAGAGCACCCTACTGGCTCCTTCCTCCGGGTATTTGCATCTCATTAATCACCCTTTCTTTTTATATGTTAGGTCGGGCCATGGATGAAGTGCTTGACCCAAGACTGAGAAAAGAGGGGGAAACCGATTAAAATGGCACTGTTGGTTGTAGATAATTTGAGCGTCGGTTATCAGGGCCAAAAGGGTTATCTCCAGGCCTTAGAAGGAATCTCTTTTTCTTTAGAGGCAGGAAAATCCTTGGGGTTTGTAGGAGAGTCAGGCTGTGGAAAGACCACGCTGGGCATGGCAGTGATGAGATTAATGCCCTCCAATGGATTTATCCGAAATGGCCGTATTATCTTTGATGGTGAAGACCTCCTTGAAAAGACGGATGAAGAAATGCGGCGCATCAGATGGCAAAAGATAGCTATGATATTTCAATCCGCCATGAATGCCCTTAATCCAGTCCATCGGGTATGCAACCAGATTGTGGAAGCAATCGTAACTCACTCTCCCTTAATCGACAAAAAAGAGGCCTACGAGCAGGTCAGAGACCTTTTTCAACTTGTGGGACTTCCAGAAAATCGTATAAGAGATTATCCGCACCAGTACAGCGGCGGCATGAAACAAAGGGCCATTATTGCAATGGCTCTCGCCTGCAATCCTCAGTTAATTATTGCTGACGAGCCTACTACTGCCCTTGATGTTATTGTTCAAGATCAAATCTTAGACGAGATCAAGAATATTCAGACCGAATTGAACATCAGTGTTATTTATATCTCTCACGATATTTCTATTGTAGCGGATGTATGTCATCATATCGGCGTTATGTATGCTGGACAGTTGGTGGAATATGGAGCCAGGGAAGAAGTCTTTAATAACCCGATGCATCCCTACACAAGGGCTCTCCTTTCATCATATCCCACGTTGACAGGAGAAAAGTCGCACCTTATGCCTATCCCAGGGGAAGCACCCAATCTCATCAATCCTCCTTCCGGATGTCGGTTTTCCGATCGTTGCGCTGAGGCGAGGGAGACGTGCAGAAGAAATCATTCAGTGTGGCTGGAGCTAGCACCAACTCACAAGGTGCTATGCCACCAATGTGGAAAGAATTGTGGTCAATAAAAAGTAAGGATCATGATGGAACATGTAGAAGAAACCATCCTGGAGTTTGACGGTATCGTTAAGAAATATAAAACCAGGGCATTCCTTTTTGGGGCGCGAGGGCAAGACGTCGTTGCCCTGAATGAGATAAACATCAAGATAACGAGAGGAGAAATATTCGGTCTCGTTGGGGAAAGCGGGAGCGGGAAGACAACTGCTGGACGCCTTATTGTCAGACTGGAGGAACCGGAACGAGGGAAAATATATCTTGATGGCAACGAAATTACAGGCCTGAAGGGAAAAATTTCAAAAGACTATTCGCGCAAAGTCCAGATGATCTTTCAGGACCCTTACCAATCGCTGAATCCCCAGCTATCCGTCTATGACACAATCTCAGAACCCTTAATCATCCACAAGATTGGAAATGGTAAAGCCCGAGAGAATGTGGTGTTGCAGACTATGAAATCGGTTGGCCTATCTCCTCCTCATGACTTTGCGCATCGTTTTCCTCATCAACTGAGCGGGGGACAGAGACAAAGGATTGCCATCGCACGGGCCATGGTCCTGAACCCGGAGTTTGTGGTAGCGGACGAGCCTACGTCCATGCTTGATGCCTCTATGTCTGCACAGATCTTTAACATCCTGCTCGATATGCGTAAGCAATTCAATGTGACAATTCTCTTCATCACTCACAGTCTGGCGGCTGCCCGCTACCTCTGTGAGCGCATTGCTGTAATGTATAGGGGGAATTTGATGGAAACGGGTCCGGCAGATGATGTCCTTAAAAATCCAAAGCACCCTTATACACAAGCCTTAATCGACGCTCTTCCAAAATTCGGGAATTCGAGAGATGTAAATCGATACGATACACTTCTTCGATCAGAGCGTGTCCCATCCGAACACATAGGGTGCCCTTTTTTCCTGAGATGTAGCTGTGCTGATCAAATAAAATGCAGTCATGAAAAACCACCTTTAATGAGACTGGGCGACTCCCACTCGGTAGCCTGCTTTTATGCAGAACCATGAATCAAAAACAGATCCGAAGACAAAGCGTGAAATATCCTTTCATCATATCCCTACCACACTGTTCCGAACGGATTCCAGAAGACCTGAAAGGGACTTTCGCCCTCACTAACGAGGAAATCTGGGAGTCTACCGACAGAGGGGTACTGGAAATTTTTGGAGCCCTCCCTGCCAAGAAAATTATTTTTGCCCAGTGGAACAGACTCGTGGTGGATCTAAATAGAAGCCCCGGCAGACGGGATGGTAGGGGCGTCGTCCCTCACGTGGATTACCATGGCCGCTCCATTTATCGTTCAGGATGCATTCCGGATGAACAGGAAATAGAGCGGCGACTCAGCGAGTATTACTGGTCCTTTCACAAACGCCTTTTTGATTCACTTAAAGAACCAGACATAAAGGCGTTATTTGATTGTCATTCTCTTAACGGGACTGGCCCAGAAGAAGCACCCGACCCCGGGAAGAGAAGAAATGACATTATCTTGGGTAATCATGGAGACGATTCTGGAAAAATGAGTCCAGCACGCGGCAGCATAACCTGTCCCCCGGAAATCCTGCGGTTGATCAAGAAGGCCTTTGAAAAATCCAGATTTTCTGTTTCTCTGAATGATCCCTATCCCGGCGGTTTCATTACGGCCTTTCACGGTAAAAAATTGACAGACATGGGAAAGATTGCTGTCCAGATTGAAATTAATCAGGATCTTTACCTGGAAGGCACCCCTAAGCGACTATCGCCCATCAGGTTAGAGCAGGTCAAAACAAGGGTTTTGCAATCATTTAAAGAGATCACCAGCACATTGTAAGTGAATTGCACTAACGTTTAAAGAAGGTTTCTTATGATACGCGCAAGAGGAAAAAGAAATATGGGACGTATAATTACATTTTTAATCGTAGTTGGAAATACAATCGGTGCCATTCTGACATATCTCTACTTTACTAAAATTAGTCAAATCCATCAGACCCAACAGAATCTCTCCCCTTATTACGCTGATCTTTTTTTTGGGATCGGTACAGGTGTCCTTATTTTTTCTTTTGTATGGATTATGAGGCGGTTATTCTTTCCTTTATATCAGATCGCAAATGATGAAGTATCAATTGAAAGCATGGACAGTGCAACTGCCCAAACACTTAAGAGAAAGGCCATTCAACTTCCTTCTGTTATAGCGGGGATCAGTTTTCTGGCCTGGATTCTGGCAGGATTTATATTTGGCTTTTTTCAGCCTGTTATTACCCAAATTCTTTATGGAGTCGACCCTGATCTTATCGAATGTTTAAAACAGTTCTTTGGTATTACCTGCATCGGAGGATCAATCACTGCTCTCTTTATCTATTTTACCATAGAAAAACACTGGCGAGAGGCCATACCAAAGTTTTTCCCTGAAGGAGATTTGAGCCAAGTGAAAGACGCATTTAAGCTCCATGTACATAATCGACTTCTTATAGTATTTATTACAATAAGTTTAGTGCCCCTTCCCCTCCTTGGGATTGCAGCCTACACAAAAGCTCAGGCGATACATAAGGCTGATGCAATAGTGAGAGCCCAACTTCTTTCATCTTTATTTGTGGAAATTATCGTTATCACAGCTATTTGTGTAGCTGCCTCCATTGTTTTATCAACCTTTGTTTCAAAGAGTGTTTCCATACCTCTGCACAAGCTAGAAAATGCTATGAAGGAGGTCGAAAAAGGGAACCTGGATGTGCGTGTAGAAATTGTATCAAACGATGAAATCGGTTCTGTTGCTGAAGGTTTCAATACGATGGTTGCGGGATTGAAAGAGTCTGAATCAATAAAGGATTCCTTCGGGAAATATGTGAGCCAGGAAATACGAGATGAGATTCTAAATGGGAGGGTATCCCTGGATGGGGAGATGAAGAGAGTGACTCTCTTGTTTTCCGACCTTAGAAACTTCACTCCTTTTGTGGAATCTACTCACCCCAAGCAGGTAATCACCATAATGAACCAATATTTTACCCAGATGACAGAAGCCATCAAAGAAAATCGTGGTCTGGTTCTCCAGTATGTTGGTGATGAAATTGAGGCAGTATTTGGCGCCCCTGTGAGCTATGACGATCATACGGATATGGCTGTTGAGGCTGCATTGGGGATGAGAAACCGACTGACTGTATTAAATCAAAGCCTTGAGAAAAACGGATTCAGTCCATTCCAACACGGGATCGGTATTCACACTGGAGCTGTATTAGCCGGTAATATTGGAAGTAACGATCGAATTTCATATGCCCTCATAGGCGACACAGTGAATTTAGCCTCAAGAATAGAAGGTCTTACCAAGAAATTTTCCTGTGATATTATCCTGAGCCAAACTACCCATGACCTTCTCACCGGCACTTTTCTCACCGAGCAGCTATCTTCTGTTACAGTCAAAGGCAAAAAAGAAGGAGTAATGATTCATAAACTTTTGGATCATGCGTAAATGAATTTAGACGTCAAAATGAAGCTCCTAGCAGCAAACTGGGGGAAATGTATGATCGCTGATAGCGCCTGCTTTCTCGATGAAATCGGCGAATCTACATCTGGGACCAAACTGAGGCTGTTAAATGCTTTGTACAAAAAGATTGCTATGTATCCTGGATCACAAAAAATTGTAAGCCGAAAAAATCAAGTAATATATTTGTAATTTTAAATAAAATCATATCAAATTTCCATTATACCTCCAAACTACCAGAGTATAGATCTTATCTGCAAGGTGATCTGGTCGAATCTTAACAGCACTGGTGGCAAAAATACGGATGACGCCGGCTTTTACTTTGTAAAAGTTTCAGATGAGGTCATCAACCCCTTAGCGCTATACTCTCAATTTATTACAAATAATAAGACAGGCTCTAAGACCCCATAGACCATCTTCCGATCGCCGCCGTTCTAAACGTTGAGAGTGCGATGAATAATCCATCCAGCTACACCATAAAGCAACAAACTAATCCCCATCAACATACGAAACCCCAGACAAACACTCAATAGACTCCCCAAAACAGGAGCAATTACTGAAGCTACCCCGTTTATACCCCACACCCAGGGTATATAACTACTTACCTTATCTGAGACGAACTGCAAACCAATGGGAAAAGGCATTCCCATAAAAAGGGCTAAGGGAGCCAATAATATAACCACTACTATGCACTTCAAAGGAAAAGGAAAAGGAAGGAAAATCTTCAGTAATCCATCTAAGAAAATAAGGTAGATGCAGGAAAAGAATAGTATTCCCATAAATGGTATCCATCTGCTTTTCTCGCCTATCCTCCTGCTTATAAGGCTCCCTATTCCGGAGAAAAACATCACAGTGAACAATACGAGAGCCAGGGAAAAAATGGGATGAGTCAATAAAAAAATAAATTTTTGAATATAGCCCATCTCTATGAACATAAAAGCCAAACCAAGCAAGCTAAAATAGGAAAAGATTTTTCCTTTTTCTAAAGAAGATAGTCTTTCCTTATTTCTCATGAAAACAAGGGGTAAAAACATAAAGAGAGGGGCTACAATAAGGGCTTGCACCAAGGTGCCCCATAAAATTACATAGCCCCACTCTACAAAAGGAATCCATTCTCTCCCCAAAGTTGTAAGAAGATAAAAAAGAGAAGATAACCTGAAGAAATGGAAAAAATAGGGTTTATCATCAGTAGGTGGTTGTATGTTGAATAGGTGATTCTCATAAAATGTATCCCGCGTATCCTTCCTTAACATGTTACAGATACTTTCATAATAAAATGGCCTCTCCAATACGCTATATAGATTAATCTCCCCCTGATCAATTCCCGGATAATAAACTACATCAAAAGCTCTTCTCTTACAAAAATCCTTTATCTTTATGAGTTCCGCAAAACTGAACTCCCCCTTCTTTATAAGCACAGTCCCGGTCGCCCAACTGCGAATAGCTATTATTGAGCGAGAAATATCCCCTCTCCCTTTTGTATCTAAGGTCTCAACAGATAAAGCTATAAGTTTTAAAAAAGTGCGGGGAGGACTGCTCAACCAGGCAGAGGCACTGAATATGCCTTGGGGCTTCAGATGCTCAAAATATTCCTGGAAGGCCTCTATTGTATAAATATAATTCTCTCCTGTAGCATACATTCCTCCATTCATTCCTCCCCAACTACCAATCAAGCCCAATTGGATAAGGTCGTATTTGCTGAGTTCTCTCGCTATAAACTCTCGCGGAGAAGCTATATCTACCGTAATATGAGGCTGCTGGTTATAGATATTCTGGGAAAAAGACCGTAAGGGGCCCCTAAGAAGGTTTACAATATCAGGATGAGACTCAACACCCTGAATATGCGGTGAGGAGTGATACAAAGCAGCTAAAACTTGAGTCCCGCTTCCCGGGTTCAAGACTAAATCCCGCTGAGGGGCATTCAAATGGTAGGCAAGCGTAAAAGTAGTGTAGTCAAGATATTCTAATTTACTCTTGTCACCTTTGAAATTAGTGACTGCACCATACGAGTTTCCATCTACAAATAGTTCCTTCTGAGGAGGTGGGCCATCCTGGGTATAGGTAAGACTTAGCCCAGGTGCATACCGCAAAGAAGGTGCATCTACTACCTGTACTAACCCCAGAGGTGAATATCCCTCATATTCAACTTTTGCCCCTGGTAACTGCAGGCATTTACTAATTCCTTTATAAGGAGAAATTTTTAAAGAAATCCCGCCTTTAATCACGAACATGAACAGGAAGAGGATGCATACTATATGTAAGACCAGAAAAAATTTTGTTCGGCTCTTTTTTCGAGCAGAAAAAAGAAAACCCAAAAATGCAAAAAAGATGGCGACTGTAAGTAATAGAGCCGGAGGAAGTAAATAAAATGCAAGAAAGGCTATCAATACCCCTACTCCGGAACCCAGCAAGTTAAAAAAATAAACTCGGGCTATTGTCTTCTTGAAGTACATGAAATTCAGACCGATAAAACATCCTGCGAGGAAAAAGGGGATAAAAAATAACACATAATATCCTGCTAAAAATAAATACTGCCTTTTCTGCCAGACTAACTGAAAAGGAGAGAAAGGAATTGTTTGAGCAAGAGAGAAACTTGCCACCGTAAAAATGAAAAGTAAAAAAG
>JGI10211J14876_10001516_pt1 | contig 10156 bp, 9 predicted proteins | sample Etolagsediment_FD_14876 | JGI IMG/M metagenome (IMG submission 14876)
TAATTTTATGGATGGTGAAAAATAAACATTTTTCAAATATTATTTTTCATTATTTACATCACATTTTACATTTTGATCTAAATGGGGTAGATAGTCGTGGAAAAACAGCACTTTATTATGCTATTTTAAACAAAGATTATTCACTAGCTAGAAGATTGATTTATTTAGGTGCAGATGTCAATATGGGGTTTCCTATTTTTCTTGTTATTCGCCAAAATCAATATAAACTCCTTGAAGAACTATTATCTCATGGAGGTATTATAGATGTTCATAATATTTTTGGTATGAACCCAATCGAAGAAGCTGGATCATTACAATATAATAATATAGTCCATTTACTTACACAATAATATAAGATTATATGAAAAAATTCATATTATTGATTGAATAATATGAATGTTCACTATTTTATAAAAATGAAATAAGACTCGTTATTTACAATATTTATTGATATTATTTAATATTATTTGATTTTATTTTATTTAAATATTGAATTATTTTTCCTATATCATTATTTTCTTTTTTACGAAATAAAAGCATTTTTCGGTATACTTCTTCATAATTTAGTGTTTGTTTTATATGTAAATACATATCATATATATCTTTATCTTGATTACAAAAATAAATATTATAATCTGTAAACTCCTTCATCTCTTCTTGATTGACAACACTGCTAATAACAATACCCCCGTTATATAAAATAGGTACAATGCGCATTATTTCCAAGCATTTATTTTCTTTTATTCGGTGCAGGTTTACAAAAAATAAATGTTTTTTAAGTAATGTTGCCCAGGAATCTTTTGTCCAAGCATCGTCGATGATTTTTACATTTTTAAAAGATGGACTACACAATATATTTTTACGATACTCATTCATTTTTCCAATAAAAAGTAAAGAAGAAGCATCTTTTTCTTGTAAATCTTGTGCACTATTTATGTTTGTAAAATTTAAATAATAGTGATCAATTGGATAAAATCGGACCATTGGAAATTGGTTCGTAAAAAGTTTACAATTTTCTTGGGAATATGTAAAAATTAAATTGGGTCTTAGTTTCCGAATTTGAGTTTGATACAATTGTTTATCGATTAAAAATTGAATCGGTTCCGTAATATACAATATTTTATATTTTTGCTGGCTTAAAAATTGAAATTCTTTCTGAATTTTTAGATTATCTAATAGAAAGTAAAAATTTAAAAAAAGTAAATAAATATGATCCTGTTTATCTTGTATAATAGTGTGAGTTTCTTGGATTTCATGAATTTCCTGTACAGGAATGGAATGGGATTGTAATTGTTGTTTGATCATTTCAATTAAAAATAAATGATTTTGTGTTTTAGGATTATATATAAATAACATAGTGTATTAATAGATAAGATTTACTATTATAAAATAGAATTAAAAATAGAATTTCCAACTCATGGTAGATAGTGAATCATACACATGGCTGAAAAAAAGGAGTGGATTTACTAAATAATAAAGCAAAACTTCATTAAAATTTGCGTTGCATATATTTTTTTGATAATCTGTTAAGACAATAGAAGTATGAATAATTTCGTTTGTAATGTCATTCATTTTATATTATTTATAATCGTGTTTCTTTATATTTATTTTTTTTACTTATTACTCTAAAATTTTGTCGTTCAATAAATGATTTTCTTGTGTATATTTTAAAATATCATTTTGAATAATATGACGATTATATTGAGTTTCTTTCCATAGAGCATCGGGTTCTTGGAAAACATTAAAACACCCTTTATGTTTTAAAAACAAAATGGATTCTTCTTTATTTTTAATATAACTCAGAGATATACCTTCATCATGAAATTTAGCATTTTTCACATTTTCAATAATTTGAAAATGGTAATCTAAAAAGTCTTTCATTGATTTCTGAACAATGATAGCAAATCCATAAAATCCTCCAAGGCCTGATCCTCTTTTTATTGGATTATTTTTATTTTCTTTGACTTCATACATGTCTAATTCTTCTTCCTGAATATCATAATAATAAGATTGAAAAAATAAATTCCATTCTCCAGACAAAAATTTAGTATCTGGAAAAGATGCGTGAGCTATTTTAAAATGTTGTACTAAATATTTATTATATTTGCGATCATCATCAATAACAATCATAATATTATTTTGTAATTCTTCATATTTATGTATTAATGGACCAATATATTTTGATCCAGGTCCATAATCTTTTTCTAAATAAATAATTTCAATTTTATCATATTTTTCCAATTGCTGAATAATAGTAGGATGCACGGTTTCTTCAAATCGCAAGTAATTTTTAGGAATGGATATATAAATTTTTTCTATGGTTTCTGTTTGTGTTTGAAGTAAATATTCTAAATTATTTTTTAGAATTTCTACATTGTTTGCTCGACTTGGAATAGTTGTCAAACAAACAAACACTTTTTTTTCTTTTAATTGTATTTTCTTTTTTATTTCATTTTTAGATGAAGAACCAATATAAATAATTTGCTGTTTTTTAGTAATTTTATGAAAAAAATATAAATAAATAACCTCTTGCCACCCTTCTTTTTTTTCTGGTGAAATCTTTTTTAACTGTACTTCTTGATTTTCTTCACAAAAAGTTAGTTCAAATTTTATATGCTTAGATAAAAGAGTATTTTTTGGTTGCATAAAAATAATATACTCTTGCGACTCAAATATATAAGAATGAGCAGGATTCATTATTATATAAATCAAAAAATAAATAAAAAAATAAACATATACTATTCAAAATAGGTAAATAATTATGTGAACCAAATACCTTCCGAATTATTCGTTTTTAATCCAACTTGATTTATTGTAAATGGGTCGGGTATTTTCATCTGAATTAATGGTATATTTTTATTTATATATACTTGGAACATGTCTTTTTCTATCTTGATTTTATATTCAATAGAACGAGTTGAAGAAATAATATTAGGAATACGATAGTTAAAAATATTTTTTAGATTATAAAAGATATTTGTCACATTTGGTTTAATCATAAATTCAATTTTATTTACTTTATCTACAAATTCAAGTTCAAAATTATTTCCCCGAAAATAAAAGGAGATTTCATTTTTATTAGGTATAATGCGATCATATACAAAATCATTTAGACTTGAAGTAAAAAATATATTTTTTGATAATGATTCACTGGACTTACATTTAACGGATAATCTTAATAATAAATTATAAATATATTCATGAATATTATCTTGATGGAAAATATATTTTGCTTTTTGATATGCATTTAAAGCAACTTGCTTACAATCTTCTTTCGTTAAAATATGATTGATTTTATCTTTAATTTCTTGATAAGTAGTTTTATTATTATACATTATTTCAAAATAATCTTCATTTACATTAAAATATTTTTGATAATATTCCTCATTAAATGTATCTTCATTTTTTAATATAATGACACATGATTTTGTTAAAAACATATAATTCAATCGATTAGAGTACAAGTTATCATCAATACATAATAAATATTTGTAATTTACAAGCTCCTCTACAAAATATGATTTTGATTGATTCTGATTTTTAATATTAATTTCCATATTCGATTCTTTTTGAAATAAATTTACCAATGGATTTAAACTATAACCAGACCAAAATATTTTTTCTTTACGATTTTCCCATGGATATTCTTTATTTGTCATATAATCATAAATTTGATGATAATTGCCATTATTTAATTCTTTCCAATGTTGAAAAGTAAAAGAAGGAAATAAATGATTGGTCTCGTTTTTCTTTTTATAGAATGAGAGAATAAAAGGATACTGATAAAATTGAGGTTCTAATTCATCACCAGTATAAATCATGAAAGTATTATCTCCTAATGGATTGGATTTATGAGTTTGAAAGATAAGATCAATGACACTTTGATTACGACTTTCCATTCCCTTTTTCTCTAAATAATGAATTGTTCCTTGTTTAATTTGGAATAAAACAACGGAATCTTTCATCATACCGAAAACTTTATTAATATCATTATAATCAAATTCATTAATATTATTTTCTTTTAAATTTTGAATAATGCTATCTAATTTTTCTTTTAATAAATTATCTTCATTACTTGTTTCTTTCTCTATTTTTACTAATGAAGTTGATTGAAAATTTTCTTCAATAGAGTTAATAATATTTTTTGAATCTTCTAATAAACCATCAATATAAGAAATTGATTTTTGATTACTTAATTCATTACTTGAGTTGGTTTTTTTTTTTATATTTTTCTTAATATTTTTTTCTGGAACAGATTCTTTTTTAATTTCTGCTGGTGCTTCTACACTTTGGTCTTGTTTTATTTCTGGATCACTTTCCTTATTTAATTCAGATGGTTCAAGTATTATTTCTTCAGAAGAAGGGGCATCCATTTTTTCATCCGACTTATTCTCAGTAGTCTCTTGCTTTTCTATATTATCTTCTTTCGTTAATTCTTCAATATTATCATTTTTCTCTAGATCTTCTGAAATAGCTTCTTCATTTTTTTCATCANGTTGTTGATCAGAAATTAATTCTTCAGAGATGGCTTCTTCTTTTTTTTCAGATTCTTGGGGTACTATATCTTCAGTTAATATTTCTTTATTTATTATTTCTTTCTCTGAGGCTTCTTCTTTCACAACTTCTTCTTTTACTTCAGATTCTTGGGGCACTACATCTTCTGTTAATATTTCTTTATTTATTATTTCCTCCTCTGATGCTTCTTCTTTCACAACTTCTTCTTTTACTTCTTCTTTCACTTCTGATGTTTTTTTTTTACGAGGAGCAGCTTTTTTTTTAGGAGTAGGCGTGGTTTCTTCAGTAGTTGCTTCTACTTTTTTAGCTCTTGGCTTACGTGTAGTTGTTTTTTTAGCTTCAGTAGATTTTACCATAGATACTATAATATGAGTTTTAATTTTTTTTTTATATTTTTAAACTAATAAAATTAGGTTTAAAAAAATTGTTTTTTATCCAATTTAGTATAAAGATGAATGTCATAAAAGAAAAATATTCTATAATTGTTGCACGATATAATGAAAATATAAATTGGTTATTACCTTATAAAGATATTTGCTATATTTATAATAAAGGGAAACAAGATATTTTGGGACATTTATTTCATATTATAAATTTACCTAATTATGGTAGAGAAAGTCATACTTACTTATATCATATTATTCAAAATTATGATCGTTTAACTGAATATAATATTTTTTTCCAAGGAAAAATACAAGATCATATGATTTTAAATGTAGAAGATTATTTTGGAGAAAAAGATTTCATTGCTTTTACAAAAAAAGAAACTATTCAAAATTTTAAAAACCCCATTGCTCATTTTGGAAAATGGAAAAATGATCTTATTCATGGAAAAATGACTCCTTCTCCTTTTATTTTATATGACTGGCTTACGAAATTATGCGGAATTAAAATAGATGAATCTGTCCAATTTCTTCCTGTTGCTTGGGGAGCTATTTTTTCAGTTTCACGGAAATTAATACATCAAAAACCAAAAGAATTTTATGAATACTTATATCGTTATTTAAATTACAATGATAATCCAGAAGAAGGACATTTCTTTGAAAGATCATGGTATACTTTATTTCATAATCCTGTTATTCCTAAAAAATATATCTATGTTATTCCCTTAAATAAATCTACAATTTCTTCAAAAGTAGAAGAGATTATTTCTCAAATAATTAAAAAAAATGAACATGAACATGAGATTGATCAAATTCATTATTGGCATCCCTATCAATTACAAACTATTTATCATCCTGAAAAACTAAATCATATATCATCTTGTAAATTTATTACTCTTCAGAATATTTTTCAATCATTATTTCATCTTGAACTTGAATTAAAAGAATCATTTTCTATTAAATTAAATATAAACGATGATGTTCATTACGAATTTATATTGGATATACAAAAGGGACTAACTATTTTTATGAATTATAGTATGATTTTTCAGAAACAAATTAATCCTATTTCTGGAAAAAATATTCAGTTCACCATTCAGAACGATATTTCGAAAGATAAAAATATACTTATTTTACTAGATCACCAAGAAGTATTTTCTTTTACAAATAAAAATATTCACTTTGATAAAATTTTTATAAGAAGTTCAATGAATCATCAAGTATTTCAAATTCGAAATAAAATAAATAATGAAGAAAATAAGAATGAAGAAGATAAGAATGAAGAAGATAAGAATGAAGAAGAAGATAAAGAAGAAGATAAGAATGAAGAAGATAAGAATGAAGAAGATAAGAATGAAGAAGTTAAGAATGAAGTAGAAGATAAAGAAGAAGATATTGAATTAAATAAAATACCACAAAAATATTTTATGTATGAAACACAAAAACAAGAAATAGATATATATTATAAATATAACTATTTAGAACATTATGTAATAAATATAGAAATCCAAGATTATCTAGAACAGATTATATAATCAATGAATTAATTTGGATTCTGGAATATCAGACTTATTTTCTTTTTCATCTAATAACATAACCCCCATTGCTGAATAATTATGTAAATCCATTAATGTGTCTCGAATAGACTCATCATCTACCATGGTAATACCATTTTTAGTAATCGACAATGCTCTTTGTATTTTATCTTCAATACGCATTAACACTCCAATGACACCAAATTTAGCAAAAGCATCACCATAATCTTGATTTTTTTTCTTAAACATTTCTAATGCTCCTTTCTGCACATTTTCCATTTGTTCTACACGATTCATTTTATATTTTATTTTTATATTATAATATTGTTAAATGAACTATATTATAATTAAAAACGTNNNTATATTTTTCAAAATTAATTGATAGNTTATTGATATTTTATTTATATTTTATATAAATTAATTGATTCACAAATAATACTTTATTATTTTNTGTAATCGACTTATAAAAATCATAATCACCTCCATATTTAAGCTTCCAGAATCCTTGCTTATTTATTTTATTGGGAATTACACCTGATTGCGTACTAATATTCATTAATTGAATATTTTTTTCTTTCCAAATAATCTCATTATTTTCTGTTTTTATTTTAAATATATAAATTGTATCTTCATGAATACATATTTTTCGAAATTTATAAAAAGTTCCTGGAACAATCATATCATCATCATCACAATGATAAATAAAATCTCCTTTTAATTCCTGATGTTTATTTCGTATTCCATGACCCCAAAATCCTAAATTTTTTTCTTCAATAATTAATTGAAATGTACATTGAAAATTATTTTGAATATATTTCTCAATAATATCATAATTATTATTTGTTCCATCAAATACAATGGTCAGAAAGTCTTGCTTTTCTAATTCTTCTTTTAAACTTTCTAACATACGAAAGATTGATTGTTTTCCAATAGTTGCAATAAGTACATGAAATGTTTTGGGAGTTTTATATTTATTATGATAATGTCTTCCTAAATAGCGTCCTTCATAAATATAATTTTTTTCATATTCTTCTTGAGCTCGTAATCCATGTATATATAAAAAAGGATTTAATTCTTTATAAGATTTCCAGTCAAAATCATTATATTCTTGAATGGAATATGACTCCATATGCTTAATGTATATTATGGAAATTAAATAAAATATTTAACCGTAAGAAGGGGAGATTATTTTTTTTGAAAGATTACAATTTCAATCGGATAGGGAATATAGCCTGTTTTATTTGTACAATAAAAATATTGATTATCATATTTTTCAATAATAAATTTTGCTAATTGTTTTGTTTTTGTATTTATTATATTCCACGTAGAAGTTGTATTTTTTTGATATAATTTATCTACAAAGTTATTTTTAACATAATAGAGTTCATTTAATTTAGGTTGATATTCTTGAAGATCATATTCATCGATAGTTGGACAACGCTCTATTTTAGAAGTATTTTTTAAGCTAAATACATCATTGATATAGGTCACATAAAAAAAAGATCCAACATCTAAATCATTGCCTCTTTTTCTTTTTCGTCTATCAAAAAAGAAAAAAGAAAAAATATAATTTATTGGTAAAGTTGGAAGATAAAATATTGTGAAGTAAATAAATATATATAATATTTCAAAATAATATATCATTGCTGGTTTATTCTAATTTATTCTATAAATAATATAGTACTTATCCTTTTATATTTTTATGATAATTTTTATTGAGAAAATTATCATAAAAATATAATCATCATAAAAATATAATTATAGTATTTTTTAGTATCAAAAATGAAACCGATTATTATATATAATTGTTTATTTACACAATTAATGGATTTAGATGGGCTAGTTTTATTTCCTTTTATTTTGATTAGTACCAAAGAAGAAGAAACATTACCATCAGTTATGAAACATGAATTAACTCATGTGCGTCAAATTTATAGGGAAGGATTCTTTTCTTTTTATTTTCAATATGGATACATGATGATGAAAAATAGTTTCTATTGTACGAATGATTCTTTATTTAGTAATAATTCTTTTGAAGACGAAGCTTATGAAATTGAAGATGAACCATTAACTCAAGAAGATAAATTATTAAGTAATTGGAAGGGTCCAGACCATGATGATGATTTTTATAAAACTAAATAAAATATTAAGACTCATTTTTCTTGAATTTGATAAAGTGTAATTTGTTCTGTTCGACAATAAGGACATTTCATAGGGTAGGTTATTTTATAATATTGATTCATACAATCATAACAAGTTTGATGATTACAAGAAGTAATAATTGTACTTTTTTCACTCATACAAATATAACATTCTTTTACTTCATTTTCTAAAGATTGAAATTCAGTTAATTCTAATTTTTTATCTACTTGATAAGAAGTTATTTCTTTATATCCATATTGATTTTCGACGACAAAAGTATATCTTTTGGGATAAATTGATTTGATCCAATGACACACATTTATTTTACTATTTTTAGCTGCTTCAATAAAGGATGCATCACTATCTACCGTTAAATCAACATTATCAAATGTATTATATAACCATTTTGCAACCTCTAAATGTCCATTCTTACAAGCTCCTATTAATCCATGTTTTAAAATAGCATCAGGATGTATATTATTCCCACGATGATGATATAACCATTTTACAATATTTATTTTTCCATTTATACAAGAAGAATAAAACATTTCATCTTGCTGAACAGATAAATCAATGGATGGTTTGATTTTATATAAAAATTTTACAACAAGTAAATTACCATATTTACAAGCTCTTTTCATAGCTTCTTCTTCATTGTTTGAAATATCAATATTTATATTATGATGTAATAACATTTTCACCATATTCACATTACCACTTGCACAAGCTAATTTAAAAGCTTCTTCATTATTTGCTGAAATTTCGATAGAATGTTCATTTAATAAATATTGCGCACAATCTTTATAATTAAATTCAATCATTAATTCAAAAAAATCATTATTATATAAATTTCTAAAATAGTCTGCATCGAAAGAATATAGAAATTTTATTATATTTAACATAGTTGATGATATTTGATAGTCATTATACGAATTTTCCATATCTTCCAGTAATTGTCTAAAAAAAGAAAGATTTAATTTTTGTAAAAAATTAGGTATTTTACGATGAAAGAATTTAACTTTATCTTCAAAAAAATTAAAAAATATAGACGTTAGTTCAATATCTTCTTCAGGAAAATCGGAATAGATATCTTCCAAATAATATTCTACAAAAGGAGCTTTACATTGTGCAATAATATGATTCAATACTAGTTTTTTATTTTCTATAAATACTTGTTTTTGTTCTAAATCATCATCAAATGTAGAAACGGGTATAGTTAAAGTTTCTTTAAATTGATAAATGTGATTATAATATTCAATTTTACAGGTAATTAATAATAAAAATAACATTTCTTGATGCTTTGCTGCATAAGGTAATAAATTCACGAATTGAAAATAATTATTGATTTTATCATTAATGGAGAAAATATCAATATGAAACCATCTATTTTTCATTTGATCAATAATTTCAATTAATTTTTCATCTGGAATCGTTAATTTATTTTTCTGCAATTCTAAATAACACCATGAAGTAATTTCAACATTGTGAGATTGAATACATTTTAAAATAATAGAAACTAAAAAAGATGTCAATATTTTTTTATTTTTTTTTTGTATTAAATTTTTTACATTTATTTTTAAT
>JGI10211J14876_10001517_pt1 | contig 10156 bp, 17 predicted proteins | sample Etolagsediment_FD_14876 | JGI IMG/M metagenome (IMG submission 14876)
ATGGGCATTGTGCGCATCGCCAGACGCATGACTTCGCCGCCGGTTTAGGAATCACTGGTGCGGATGACTTCGAGGTTTTGCCTGAAGACGGCTCGGACTTCGTACAGCCTGGTGCAAACGAACCACATCCTGGTGTTGAGGGTGGATTCAACTTTATACTGGGCACCGCCTTCATGAACAGCGGGTCCAACACCGAGTGGGTCATCAAAGGTTTGATCCCGTGTGACTCCGTCGGTTTAGTGATAGGCCCTCCAGGCTCGGGCAAAACGTTTGTGTTGATCGACGCTGTTTTCGCTGCCATACGTAATGTGCCATGGCGCGACCGCCGAACTAAGAAAGCCAAAGTACTTTATATATGTGCCGAGGGGGAGAATAGTTTCCGACTGCGCCTACGTGCATACTGTAAAGAGCACGGCATTGAAGACATCGACGATCTGGCTGTGTTGGCTGCGGCACCAAATTTTTCCGACAAGAAAGAGGTGAAGAAGTTTATCCGTGATGTTCGAGCGTTCGGTATATCCTTCGATTTGATCGTCGTTGACACCTTGAGCCAGTGCGCGCCAGGTGCTGATGAGAACGCGGCTAAGGACATGGGCGAACTGCTGGCCAACTATAAGCACATCCAGCGAGCACTCAATGCAGCCATTGTCCTTGTCCACCATACTGGAAAGAACGCGTCAGCTGGCGCACGTGGTTGGAGTGGAATAAAAGCTAACACCGGTTATGTGATAGAGGTCAACGTCAAGGGCAAGGGTGCCGACACTCAACGCTGGGTAGAAGTTTCCAGACAGAAAGACGGCGAAGAGGGCGCCATCTTCGAGTTCCAACTACGAGAAGTAGTCGTGGGTGTTGATCAAGACGGCGACGACCTGAAGTCTATGGTGGTTGACTTCGTTGAGGACGGCGGACTGGACGTACTGCCAGAGGCTGAAGGAGCCAAGGGCATCGGCCCACTGAAGAAAGACATCTTGTCCAAGGCTGTCGAGTTTAAGCAGGGCAACGCTCGCTGGCCGGTTAAGAGTGAGCTGACTACCATGGTGCGTGAAAACACCACCCGTCAGCAGAGCAAAGTCCACGAGGCCATTGATGAGATGGTAGAGCGCGGCTTGCTAGACGAGAGGGACAAGGCCTTATCTGTCCCTGGTACAAACCCACGATCAGCGAACCTGGAGGAGTAGGTATGAGTATATTGTGCCGCATCGGTTTGCACAGCATCGTGGTGCCACAGAGGTTTGTGTACGACGAGAAGGGGTTGATGGTGCTGGAGTTTATCAGCACTGTTAAGTGTTCGAAGTGTGGACACATCAAGGATCACACCCACTGGGTGTGGAATGGTTTTACAATGGTAGATAAAGAGGAGAAGTAAATTATGGGTGATTTAATAAACCAGTTGTCACAACGTGTACGTGCTTTGTTCAAGCGAGAGGGTTTCAACCACGACTACGATGCTGCTATGCATGCGGCCATCGGCGTCAGTGGTGAAGCCGGTGAGTTGCTGGATGCCGTAAAGAAGTGCTGGGCATACAACAAACCGATTGACCGTGACAACATTATCGAAGAACTTGGTGACCTGGAGTTCTACATGGAAGCGTTACGCCGGGAGCTGCTCATCACCAGGGAGACCACACTGCAGCACAACCATGATAAATTGTGCAAGCGTTATTCCGAGGGGGCGTACTCTGACGAGGCTGCCCAACAGCGCGCAGATAAAACGTAACAAGAATTAGATTCTTACTTAACCCGCTTCGGCGGGTTTCTTTTTGTGTGAGGTATGAACCAGAATGAGATTCTTATAAGAATGAGATTCTTGTTGGTGATTGTTATGGGTGCCACGGGTGGATTTTTGGGGGCACGTTTTGGAGGGTAAATTTTAGGTGTTTGGGGCGGAATTGGTCGGCTGTCAGGGGGCGTGTGTGGCGTGTTAGGAAGTCAGAGGGTAGGCTAACCCCCACGGAAGGTCGCTTGCGTCGCGCCAGGGTGCCTTAAAATCGGTCTGAGGTGTATTCCAGAGGTCAGATGTTAGTGTTATGTGTCAGCCGAGGTGTATTTTTTGATGTTATTCCGGGTTACTTTTATTTTTTTTTGATTTTAACTCCACCCCTCCCCTCCCTCTAGCCCCTAAGGGCTAGTGAGGGAGAGAGGCGTAGCAAGGGCTTGGCCTCCCAATTTTTTAGCTTTTTGCTCGCTAGGCGCTGAACCCCGCCAGTACTGGGCTTCAGCGAGTTTTTGACCCGCCTTTTTTGGCCCAAAAACAGGTTGGATTTTAGTCTCGACCGTGCTTTTTTCCTGAAACCCCCGTAGTTGCTGGGTTTCAGAGGAGCACCACGGAAAAATAGCTAGGTAAGTGTAAAAAAGCACGGTAAAAAAAAGTTAGGTCGAACAAGAATGGTATTCTGATTAGCTATCAGAATGAGATTCTTATAAGAATGACATTCTTATTCAATTAATTTACAAATAAATGGAAATAATACTTGACACGTGATAAATACCCCTATAAACTCGGGTTCTGAACTTGGAAAAAGGACCCGATTTTGAGACTCAAGGACTATGAAATACCAGGTGAGGAGAACCACCAGGTTCATGCTTACCTGGATAACCAAGATAGTTATGTAATATTTAGCTACCTTGGGGCGGAGATAGTAAAAAGGGATATCACTTCTAACAAGAATCGATTCCTAGCAAGACAAGTGAAGTTGTTTATCGAGAAGTACCACACAGAGGAGAAACAAGATGGGAACAGTAAACTGGAAATTGCGCAGCCGACGTATTCGTGGTAAAGGCCCACACATTGTCAACAGCGGTATCGTTGACGAATTCGTAGGTACTTACGCAGCAACACAACACGCAGTCAGTTTGAACGCTCAGTCATCACTAGTAATACAGAGCACAGCGTTCTTGATAGGTTTAGTTTATTTGATTATTAATTTGTAGCAGTGTAAGCGTTCAGCTCTTTGCGGAGAGCTGAGCGGTCAACATTGACCATAACAATTAGGAGAATTAAAATGTTACAGAGAATATGTGAACTACTAGACGTGACCCAACAGCAAGGCACACCACGCTCAGAAACAGTTATTGTTGAGGGCGTAACCTACCGCTTAACCACTGATGGGCAACACGTTGAACAAGTAACACGGTAGAGTTTTTTCGCAGCGCCTCACTTTTTAATTAGTACAAATAGTTGAAAAGTTTGTCGACACAACAAATCGGGGCGCTGCGGGCCTAACTTTATAGGTAAACGAGGAGAAATATTATGGGTATAACTATGTCAACTAAAAAAAAATCAAGAGTCGCTGCAGTAGAAGCTCGCGAGCTGCGCACCGAGCAAGAAGTAGCACCCCTTTTGGTCCAGAAGGCCGCGCACGATAAACTAGTTAGTGCAGTTAGCGAACGCGCAAGGGACCTAGCTAACGAGATAGAGCGGTTACGCCAAACTAGGTATGCGGTGTACACGTTCTTCACCGAGAAGCACCCTGAGCTATTAGAGGAGTTTGTCAATGTAGCCTACAAGGAATGCGACGATAAAATGGAGTCCCATGCTGTTTCGGGCTTCCACGACGACGGAGTGCTAGATATGTCAACGATCAAGTGCACCGGCGACGACTTTGACCCTTGGGAAGATTAGCGGAGGCGAATCATGGTTAGATTGAGAACAGGGAAACACCCCACGGATACACGATTCAGGTTGTGGGACAGAGAACCTTGGTTAGACCCTGTAACAGGGGAAGAGGTAGAGTGGTCGTTGTACTACTTGTTCTACCCTGGTACTACGGCACTAAGAAGGTGGTATAGGTATAAACTAGTAGCCGACGAACCAGCGGAGCACAAAGCGAACTACATGCTCGCGCACAACCCCCACGAGTATCGTTTCTCAATGCATAGCGACAGCCTCATGTTAGAAGAACACCGCTCCGGGCTATACAGGAAGGTGTTGCAGGAAATACAGAACCGTGGGTTACATTTATTAACTGAAGATGAATTAAAGGAGATTTTCTGATGCTACTGAACGAGGTAGGAGGCCTCCGACCTTGCGGTTTCGAGAGAGGGGAGCCCGTGTACAAACTGGACGCGGTGCTGGCGGAGGCTATTAGGAGTGTGAACAGTGGTACGTATTTTAACAGTTATAAGGTGAAGAAAATGACAAGCGATACTAAAAAAGCGAGTGACTTGCTGGATGAAGCGGATAAGATATTTCGTGGTAAACTCGATAAGTTCCAACAGACCCAAGACCGGCTCATAGATTCATCGACCGCCGCGTCGAGATCCGTCAGAGAATCGACGCAGAAAATGTCGGAGGGGTTAGCCCGTATCGAGAAACAGGCTGACTTCAACCGGTTAGAGAGGTGCGTCGTGTTGTTGGAGAGAGCCAACCAGGCGTTAGCTTCTTTGGCTGAGCTGGAACAAGACGGTAAACTAGACAGAATAACCAACGCATTAAAATAAGGGCATCAAACATGAATACCTCAGTAATACCGAAAGGATTTCGCGCTAAACGTGTTGGCCCCCCTGAGAAGGGCGAGCTGATCCTCGGCAAAGGCGGTGAGGTGCTGCGTTGTAGTGGTGCCTTGAGCGCCACCTGTGCCATCGTGGAACCGATTGGAGGTGTAGGGTACGAGCCCAGCCGGAATGTTGGCCGACGCCGCACTGACGCACCGCAAGATAAAGAACTCGAAGTGGAGGGGTAATGGAACAACTTGCCAGGTTAATACTATTTGCTGTAGGTTTTATGACCATGCTCATGGTGGCCACTTCAGCCTTCGAGGTCTTTAACAACCACTTGTACAGCCAGGGTCATTACGACGCTGAACTGTATGAGTACGGACATAGAGGAGATACACATGTCTGAAACAATATTTTACGCCATGATAGTGGTGCTGCTGTTGTGGGTGTCGAGATGAACTGGGGCACATTGATCTACAAACTATGCCTGGTGTACTTCATAACCATGTGTGTCCTGTCTATTTCATCAATCTTTTTGGAGTAAGATATGACCCCACCCAAGGAATGCAGCAACTGCAGGTTTGCGCATGTACAACCAGCAATCAATGGAAACCCACATGTGGTTTGTCGTAGATACCCTCCCACCGCCGTGGTAAACCAGGAGTCCTTCACCCCACGGGCGGTGTACACTCCGGTAAGCAGCAGCGGTTGGTGTGGTGAGTACGAGATGTGCGACAAGACACGCGCCGCCTTACTAGACGAATGGGAGCAACTATGATACTTACTTTCTGTGGGATACTACTTTTAATCCTCATGCTCCTGACCTGGGACATGTAACCGAACCAGAATGAGATTCTTGTAAATCCGATACAAAATCTTGCCTTAATCGTTTAATTGCGCTACCATACGCGCATGACAGACGAATCTCTCGACTTCTCAGAGTTCCTAGACGACGAGCCACCTCAGCCTGAAAGGGTTGTGGTGCCCCGCGATACTCGCTCTCAGTTCCAGAAAGATCGCCACGAGAAGTTCATCGATATCGCCATCGCAACAGGTAATAACTCCGAAGCAGCACGCCAGTGTGGGTATAAAACACCACGGGAACCAGACTCCAAGTACTACCGCAGGTCACTAGCTGAACGACGTGCCCAGTACAAAGAACAATACGCAGTCACCCCGGAGAACGTCATCAAGGGCCACGCCCAGATCGCATTCGCTGACATCCGCAACATAATGGATGACGACGGCAAGCTACTACCGCTCAATGAATTGGATGATGAAACCGCAGCCGCTGTGTCAGGTGTTGAGGTGACTGAGCTCGGGCGTAGTGAGGGCTTCGCTGAGATACACAAATACAAGACATACGACAAACAGAAAGCACTCGACGCATTGAGCCGCAACCTCGGACTGTTCGAGAAGGATAACGCCCAGGCCAATGCAGGCACGGGAGCAGTCGCAGAGATGACCAAGAATGAAGTAGCACGCCGCCTGGCGTTCTACCTACAGGAAACCATGCGTAAGCAAGGTGAAGACGGAGCCAACGACGAAGCACAAGCAGCCGAATAGGCATATAACTAGCAGCTTTAAAAGGAGGCATTAATAATGTCAAGAATCAGAACCAGCTTACATGGTAAGCAATTAGGCATCGACCACGAGAACCGTTTACTCGCACCCGCAGGCCTAGTCCTGGGCAACAACGGTAAACAGCGCGCAGTGGAGGGTCCTAGCACCACCGGCTTTTTCGACGACTTCTTCGAGTTAACCTCTGGCCGTTGGTTGGCCACCGAGGGTACCGACGCGGCCACATCCTCCGCAGGAATACTATCCCCTGGCATCGGTGGGGTCTTACGCCTCACCACTGGCGACGCAGGCACAGGCTACGCAGCCGACGCGGAACAACTAACTGGTGGGGCGCTGGCCTGGCAAGCATCCAACGGCAACTTGGTCTTTGAGGCCCGCGTTAAACTATCAGCGATTACAACCTGCTACGCGTTCCTCGGATTCACGGACACTGCAGCCGCGTCACTAGAACAGCCTATCTACTCGGCAGGCTCCGCTAACACCATCACAACCGACGCAAGCGATGCCGTAGGCTTCTTCTTTGACACGGGCATGGATGACGACAACTGGTGGGTCGCAGGCGTCGCAGGAGACACTGACGCAACCCATCAAGATACCGGTTTCGCGCCGGTGGCTGGCACCTACGAGGTACTGCGCGTCGAGGTTAATACAGCCGGAGTGGCTACCTTCTACCGCAATGGCGTACAAGTTGGTACCGCTATGACTGGGGCGGTAACCGCAGCCACCGACCTTACACCTATCATAACTGTCAGTAAGCTGTCTGTAGCCGCTAGTATGACCCTGGACCTTGACTATGTCCACGTGTCAATGGACCGATAGTTTCCAGGGCGGGGTGAGACTCCCCGCTCTTTTTTAACCACTTACTTACAAGGTAGACGACATGTCAGCACCAATTAGTAGGCACAAAGACGGCACGGTTACCGTGTTAGTTAACCCGTCGAGCACAGGCAACACAGCAGTTGTAGCCGCAGCCGGTGCGGGCATTAAGATACGGGTGGTCAGTATGGCGCTAGTAAGCACCTTAGCCAACGGAGTCAAGTTCCAATCAGGCACAACAGACATCTCGCCACTATGGCCCCTTGGGGCTAATGGTGGTATGGTACTGCCACCTAACAACGCCGGTTGGTTTAGTACCGCAGCGAACGAAGCGTTAAACATTAACATGTCTGCGGCTACGGCCACAGGGGTTTTGATCAACTACAAACTATCACAAGTATAACTAATAAGGGCAACAAACATATGCGTACCTTTATCACTACGGCATTAGCCGCGTTTATATCCACCCTGTTACTGTTAGCAGGCACCGCAACCGCGACGCCCGTCAAGGGCGACGTTAAGTGGGCGCCCGGCCACTACTACGCGCTCCAAGCATCGACAAAAGACGACGCCTCGTACTTAACCGGTGTATACGCGGAGATGGCGACTACACCAGCACTGCGTGGTGTACTTATCCGGTATCGGTGGCCTGAGATTGAGACTGCGAAGAACACCTACGACTACACCTCGCTGGACGCCAGGGTCGCGGACATGGCGGCCAATGGCACCAAGTTCATACTTCTGCTCCAACACAAGACGTTCAAGGACACGTACCCGGCAGCTCCCGCCTACTTAGACGACACGGAATACGAGGGTGGCAGCTACCCGTACCACAGCTTCGGAGACGCGCCCTCTGTCGTTAAGGGGCACAACATAAAACTCTGGAACAGTAACGTTAAGTACCGGCTCAACAAGCTGATCACTGAGTTGGGCGCGCGGTACGATAGCAACCCGGCTTTTGTGGGTATCGGACTGGAAGAGACTGCGTTGGGCACCCCCGCAAACGGCCTGCCCGACTTGACCCAAACGCAGGTTGACGGCTACTTCTCAAACCTATCGCTGGTACATGGCAAGATTATGTCTGAGTTCCCCAACACTATGGCGTTTCAACTGGCTAATTTTCCCAAGGACCAATTGTCTGACTTGGCTACTCGCTTGGAGAACCGTGGCGCAGGGTGGGGAGGACCAGACGTAAGGATAAACGACCCGAAGCTGGTACCACCAGACGGCGCGTATACCTACTACCCGTTACTGTCAGGCATCGTGCCCTTGACCCCGTCTATCATGCCTAACAACCACAACTATATTCCTCCAGGGGAGACTACCGCGAGTACACCCCAAGAACTCTTGGACTACGCCCGCGACACCCTGAAGGCTAATTTTGTCTTTTGGACACGGACATGGGCGCTACACGATGACATACTGAGCCTCCTCCAAGATGCGCCACAGACGAGCGACCCAGCGGGGGGACTAGATACGACGTGCCCCTCGACATACACCTCGTGCGTAGCACCAACCCCATAGTAAATAACCCGAAGGAGGGCGCATGACCTTAGAAGAACTAATGTTACGCGGGGTAGGCTCCCCTTCGGGGGCCTTCACCCCAACATCACTAGCCGGTATTGAAGTCTGGTTAGACGCCACCGACGCGTCTACAATAACGGACGCAGGAGCGGGGGCGGTGTCCCAATGGGATGACAAATCGGGTCAAGACAACCATGCGTACCAGAGCAACGCGACGGCCAGGCCGACAACCGGCACCCACACGATAAATTCACTGAACGCTTTAGACTTCACCCAGGTCACTACACAGTTCCTACATCTAACCAACGACATCATAAGCACCGGTTATACGGTCTTCGTAGTCGTAGCGGTGGATGTAGACGTGGCAGTTGACGGCGTTCTCGGCGGTTCGACAGCGGGAGCGTTCAGCATACGGACAAACACTACGAACACCGTCCGCGTGTTCAAGCAAGGTGACAGTACCTTAGTCACCTCATCCACCGGCTTGACGACAGCGGGCGATGTAATAAGCGTGACCAGCGACCCTGCGGGCAGTGAGATCTGGTTCAACGGCGTCTCGGAAGACACAGACGTGACTGACCCCGGATACACTGAAGCGCTAAACCGGATTGGTAAGAGCGGAGGCCCCTCGTTAGAAGGCCGGATCGGTGAGGTGTTAGTGTACAACAGGGCATTATCCTCCGGGGAGCGGGCACTCGTAGACGACTACCTGGTGGACAAATGGGTGCCTTAAAGGACGCGTTAACGGGTAGAAAAATAACAGGAGCCACTATGGACGTAACAGGACTAACTAGGATAAAGAGGCTGACGCCTCACTTTACGTTGAATGAGTTTACGGAATCACGAACAGCCGAAGAGCATTTGATTGACAACACGGTACCCCCGCAGTACTTGCCCAATGTCAGGCGCGTGGCCGTTTGGCTTGAAGCGGTTCGTGACGGCGCGCTGGACGGGCGACCGGTTACCATCACCAGTGGCTACCGCAGCATTGAACTAAACCTGACAGTTGGAGGCTCAAGGACCAGCGCACACTTGAAAGGTCTAGCAGCGGATATCGTGTGCCCTGGATTCGGCACACCGCTTGAGGTGGCCCGAGCACTATCAGTGGCACCAGGCCTGAAGTACGACCAACTGATCTACGAGGGTGACTGGGTGCACATCGGTTTGAATGAACCTGGCAAGGAACCACGCCAGGAAGTATTGACCAAGCTATCAAACGGGTATAAAAGAGGGCTGTATATCATATGAGCGCGAATGACGGCTGGGAAGGTTGAGTCTTAATCTAGAAGACATCGTATCCGCTCTGGCTGCAGCACCACAGAGTGTATTGGATGACCTTGAGGGGTTAGCCTTACCTGCGCTCGCTGGCAGGGCCTGGGTGCCCAATCCAGGTCCTCAGACAGAGGCCTACTACAGTGAGGCGGATGAACTGTTCTACGGCGGGCAGGCGGGTGGCGGTAAAACCGATTTAGAACTCGGCCTGGCACTCACAGAACACGAACACTCGTTGATACTACGGAGAACCAACACCGAGGTCAATGGGCTCATAGAACGCCTGGAAGGCATTGTAGGCAACCGTGACGGTTTGAATGGCAGTAACGGTGTATGGCGCAGGCCTGAAGGTAAGGTCATCACGCTTGGCGGGTGTCAGTTAGAAGAAGATAAGCAGAAGCGAAAGGGTAACCCGAATGATTTGATATGCTTCGATGAGGTGTCGGATTTTTCCGAGACACAATACACCTTCATCATCGGTTGGAATCGCTCAGCCACACCTGGACAGCGATGCCGTGTGGTAGCT
>JGI10211J14876_10001519_pt1 | contig 10147 bp, 4 predicted proteins | sample Etolagsediment_FD_14876 | JGI IMG/M metagenome (IMG submission 14876)
CCCATGTCGTGTTAATATTTCCAGTATGGTCAGCGGTCCTNGTGCNNATNNNNTGNGTGCTGTTTNGCGAGGAANCCNGTTGCGTTGTAGTAGCTGTTGCTTGTGTTTATGGCATGAACGCCGTCTATCCACAATTCAACATGGTTGAAGTCGGAATCACTTGGATTGGTCCACTGCCAGTATATCCAATTCTGCCCAACTGAGGTCTCTCCAAGCCCTGTTACTGTGGCCGGAGGTGTGGTATCATTTATAGTATACCTAATCTGCACATTTTTCATGCCTATCCAGGCAGGGGCGTAGGAGCTCTGGAGCTCGACCTTGACTGCATAAACAGGTGTGCTCAGATTGTATGCGGAGAGGCTGAGGTGCTCATAGACATTTCTGCCGCCTATCCTAATCCAGCCGGTATCAATCAAAGTGGTATTAGTTGCAGTATCAGTCACAATTACCTTGCTGTCCTTGGTTAGTTCCCACGAGTTGTGGTATTCCCCATCTATCTCAAGGTTTGTTGTCGTCTCGTTGAGGAGAAACTGCTTTGAAACACCATATGTTCCAGTTACGGTGTATTTGTTTGTAGTTGCCCAGCTCATGCTTTCATGCGGGTCCTTAACGTTATCATCTGTGTATTTCAAGTGCACCTTGCTCATGGAAAGCCAGCAGGACATGGTGGAACTGCAGTAATGCACTATCCTTACCTTCCGTACGGGGGTGGTTATGTTGTAGGCTCCCACTGAAACTGTCTTTGCTGCTGAGCTGCTTCCAGTATTAAACCAACCGGAAGTGGCAAGGACCTTGCCGGTCTCGACATCCACAATGTCAACCTTGCTTTGCATCGGGTTGTTTCCGCCCCCCCAGGAGTTGACATAATTGCCGGTTGCTACGATGTTCTTTGTAAGGCCGTCTAAATCAAAAGTCACGGAATTCCCAAGGCTCATTTTAGTCTTGGTATATGAATTTCCGCTGTTGCTCTTATTGGCTGTCGTTATCCATTTTATAGGGGATGCTGGCAAAACTGGCGGAGCATCCACTACCAGCGGATGGCTGGGTATATAGCTCTGGACCTCCGGCGTAAAGGCAGTTTTTTCGGCGGTGTCGAATTCTTTCTTATCGAATTCCCTCGAGCCTGACATTTCCTTTTTTATGAATATTCCCTTGGAACTAAAAAAGGGCGCTGCATAAGCAGTTGTAGCTGTAACTAACAGCAGTATTATTACTACACATACGATAGCACTACTTCTTTTCATATAGATCAGCCATTTAAACTTATTAGTAGTAACTTTGCATGAAACTAGTCCTATTTAAGTGTTCCGCAGCTATTGCTTCGCAGCCGACAGAGTCTGGTCTAGAACCAAAAAAATGCCTAAATTTTAAAAATAGGGTTGTGTGCCCCTCAGCGGGTCGCTTCGGGGCACATCTCCTCAATAATAGGGAAGAATATCACTTGAGCTAGGTATTCTCTGCTCAGACAGGGCCCTCTGGTACTCCTCTTCCAGGCCGGCTTCTGTAAGCTGTTCCTCTGTCTTTACCATTTCGGTTGCTTCCAAGACCAGCTCATCAGCCTCGTCTTCCGGTGCAATCTGGCTCTTCTTTCTTGAGGTCTGGTACCAAAGCGCGTACAGTGCCAGTATCAGGCCGACTATTGCAAGCCCAATCAGCCAGCTGCCGCCGAAGAGCATTGCGAATCCAGTTGGACCGCCCCTTCCAGCCATCTCTACTACGTCAACCATGGTCTGGGCAGTTGCACTGCCCTCTGCACCAAAGTTCATTGACTGAACTGATATTGTGAGTTCGTGAATGTCCTTCTCGTCCGCAGGCGGGCTTAGCACAAGCTCAATATGCCTGCTTTCGCCAGGCTCAAGTGAGAACTGGCCTTCGCTCAGGGTTGCCCACTCTTTGCCGCTAACTGAGATTCCAAGCACGTCCCTGACGTTGCCAAGGTTCTGAACCGTGACTGGTATGGTTTTCTGGGTGCCTGCATCAACTGCAACAGAGCCCTCTACGTCCAGGCCTATGTCCAAGTACCTTGGATCTCCGATGTCCTCGGGCGGAACGCTTGTGTTGTCCTCAATCTCTGCCTTTATTGTGGTGTTATACCTCTTGCTAGTAGTTCCTGTCCCGCCACCAGGACCGCTTGGTCCTGGTCCAGGAGAGCTGGACGGGGTTACTGTGGTTGTGATTGTTATGGTGTCAGACACAGTTGCGTTTGTGGTGGATACTGCACTGACATCAACATCATAGTCCCCCTTTGCCATGCCCATGACTGTCAACGTGAAAGTGGATGAGCTGACTGCAGGGACTGAAATGCTTGAGGCGCTCAGGACTGCAGTGGTTATGCTGTCAGTGTTGTTCAGGTTGAGGCTGTATGTATCGTTGTTCAGGCCGATGTTGTTGATTGTGATTGTGTAGGTCGCAGTTGTCTTGACCTTAACGCTCTGGTCTGCGGGGTCATTCAGGTACATTCCGTACGGTACTGAAACTCCTGTGCTCCAGGTTGCGGACCTGCCCTGATTTGCGTTTGTAGAGTCATCAGTTGCGTTTATAGACCAGGTGTGGTTGCCGCTGAATAGGGTTGCTGTGAACGTCTGGTTTACCCCTTCCGTTACATTGGTGTCTGTCTGCACAACACTGCCGTCTATGATTAGCTTTGCGCTTGCAACACCGCCGTGGTAGTCGTTTGCAGTATAAGTGAATGTTACAGTTCCGTCAGTGTCAACTGAGCTGTTTGGAGGCGCAACTAGTGTAACCACTGGTGCGGTTGTGTCAGCAGAAGAGCTCTGCACAGTATAGTTACCAGTTAATGGAGTTGCCCAGTTGCCGTCTGTGTCGTTTGCATAAACAGTGAAGCTGAATGTGCCAATGCTTGCAGTGCTGGCCCCTGTGTACCAATAGAGATCGCCTGAGCTGCCACTTGCGGTGTAGTTTGTCCCGCCTATGTTGAATGTGACTGTTCCCACTCCAATGTTGTCTGTTACATTTGCTGTCAGAGTTATTGGAGTGCCCCTGTTTACCGGGGATGGGCTTGCTGTAACTGAGTTTATTACAGGGCCTATGGTAACTGGGTTAACATTTACTGTGTAGATTGTGCCGGTGAGGCTGTTGTTGTTCCCTGAGGTGTCATTTGCCCAGATGTCAATTGTGTGGTTGCCAAGAACAGAGGTGTTTGCTCCGGTATACCAGTAATTTGTGCCTGAGCTGCCGGTTGGAGAAACATATGTTCCGTTGTCTATCCTGAACAGAACTGTGCTTATTCCGTATGCATCAGTCACATTAATTGAGATGTTTATTGTGCTGTCCTTTGTTACCGGGTTCGGGTCCAGGTCTGGAGTGCCTATTGTAGGATTAGTGTTGTCCGGTCCAGCAGGGCCTGTGGTGATGTTTGAGCTGCCGGACTGCAGCATTGGGTCACCTGCCCACTGGTGGAGCTGGACAGTTATGTATTTCACATACGGGTATGGGTAGTATGATATGTACTTCACGTGCGAGCCTGTAACGTCATCGCTGGTTGTCTGCGGCCCATTATCCATCTTGAATATAAAGCCATTCTTGTTGTGCGAGAAGTACCTGATGAAGTCAGTGTCCGATGCACCGCTTCCGGTTGCATTTGTGGTTATGTAGATATCCTTTAGAGTGTCATTTACCGGAATTCTGTAGAATGAATCCCTCTCTCCCTCAACTATTGTGGTGAATCCTGTGCCTAGAGTTGGCTCCCAAACAACCTTTGATGCTGAGGTGCTTGTGTTAAGCCTTGGGTCACCTGCCCACAGGTGCAGCTGAACCGTAACATAGCTGACATCCTGGAGTGAGGAGAACTTATTGTAGCTTGCGTGCTGCCCGGTTACGTCGTCTGAGCTTGAGGTCTTTGGAGTGTGTATGTATGATGCAATCTGCTTGTGGCTTGAGTTGTATACTGCAATGTTTATGTAGTCTGTATCTGAAGAACCGCTTCCAGTAGCCTTAGTCTGCACGAAAAGTTCTGGTGTGGTGTCATTTACATTCCACCTGTAGAATGCGTCCCTCTCACCCTCTGCAAGTATTGTCCAACCCGAGCCAAGAGTAGGCGAGGCCTTTACAAAGGAGTTTGAAGCGTTCATGTCAAGCTTCGGGCTCCCGCTCCACTGGTGAAGGTTAACTTTAATATAATCGACGTATGTAGCACTTGGGAATGTCTTGTAGCTTGCGTGCTGCCCGTCAACGTCATCCTGGTAGGTCTTTGCTGTGTGGTAGTAAGACTTTATCTTTGTGTCATTCTTCCCGTAAACTACAACATAAATGTAATCAGTGTCAGCTGCACCGCTTGAGCTAACCTTGGTCTGAAGGCTTATGTCATAAACAGTGTCGTTGACAACCCACTTGTAGTAAGAGTCATGCGTTCCTTCTCCTAGCTTTGTCCAGTTGCCAGGAGAGGCTGCCATCGGCGCTATATCGGTTTCACTAATGTCCGGCTCTGGTTCTGGAGTGCTGTCTGGCGTAGGCTCTTCAAAAGAAGTATCTGGATTTGTGCCCAGATTTTCCTGCTCAGTTGGAATCTCTTCCACTTCCGCAGGGCCAGGCGGCTGGAGAATTTCGCCATCCGCTGACTTTATTACCCTATGAAATCCTGTAGCATATGCTCCGCTAGAAATAACTAGAAGCAAAATTGCTACCAACCCTATTACGAGGAGTTTCCTGTCCATTGTTACTACTATCTAGTAGTACTCCGAAGTATATAAAGGTTGCGCTTTTTCACCACTCTATAGTGAAAAATATGCCCAAAATAGCCAAAAAATAGCGCGAAATGAGCGTGAAAAAAGTTTGGTGGGGGCGGAGAGATTTGAACTCCCGATCTTCTGGTGTCTTCCTTCGTCATCTTCCTTTCGGAATCAGCGCTCCAGGCGCTTTGTCTGGAGCCAGACGCCTTCCCGGGTTGGGCCACACCCCCACTTTGTGCAGTTCTCTTAATAATAACTTATTAATAAAGATTGTCTCACCAAAGCTTTTATATTAATATTAATAAATGGTGAAGGTATGGACCACAAGGCAATCGAGGCAAAATGGCAGAAGGCATGGAAAGACTCAGAAATCTTCAAGGTTGCTGAGGACCCCAAGAGGGAAAACTACTATGTCCTTGAGATGTTCCCCTACCCGAGCGGAAAGCTCCACATGGGCCATGTCCGGAATTATGCTATTGGCGATGCCTTTGCACGCTACAAGCGCATGCGCGGCCTAAATGTCCTGTACCCCATGGGCTATGATGCCCTTGGCCTGCCTGCCGAAAATGCAGCCATAAAGAACGATTCAAAGCCTGACGAGTGGACAGAGAAGAGCATGGCTGAGATGAGGTCACAGCAGGAGCTTCTCGGCCTGAGCTATGACTGGTCGCGCCTTGTCGCGACATGCAGGCCTGAGTACTATAAGTGGAACCAGTGGCTGTTCCTCCAGTTCCTCAAGAAGGGCATCGCCTACAAGAAAAAGGCCCCAATCAACTGGTGCCCAAAGTGCAGCACTGTCCTTGCAAACGAGCAGGTCGTTGATGGCGGCTGCTGGCGCTGCAAGTCCGAGGTAGAAATCAAGAACCTGGAGCAGTGGTTTTTCAGGATTACAGACTACGCGGAAGAGCTCCTTGCTGACATAGACAATCTCGATAACTGGCCAGAGCGCGTTAGGATTATGCAGCAGAACTGGATTGGCAAGAGCAAAGGCACAATAATCCGGTTCCCTATTGTGGACAGCGACAAGACACTAGACATGTTTACAACCAGAATCGACACACTATGGGGCGTTACTTTTGTCGTACTTGCCCCTGAAAATCCCCTCGTTGAGGAACTTGTGAAGGGCACGGAGTATGAGGCGCCTGTTAAAAAATTCGTTAAGAAAATTGTTATCCAGGACAAGTTCACAAGGACTGCCGAGGACAAGGAAAAGGAGGGCATGTTCATCGGCCGCTATGTAGTGAATCCGGTTACAAAGGAGAAAATACCGATGTATATCGGCAACTTTGTCCTTATGGAGTACGGCACGGGCGCAATAATAGCAGTCCCTGCCCACGACCAGCGCGACTTCGAGTTCGCAAAGAAATACAAGATACCAATCAAGGTTGTAATAACTCCTGAAAGCCATGAGCTCAAGGGCGACAAGCTCATACGTGCATACACTGACCGCGGAATAATGGTAAATTCCGGGGACTTCAATGGCTGGGACAACCTGGAGGCGATTGATGCAATTGGCGAGTGGCTCGAAAAGAAAGGCCTCGGAGAGAGAACCACGCAATACAAGCTCCGCGACTGGCTCATATCAAGGCAGCGCTACTGGGGCACCCCAATTCCAGTAGTATACTGCGGCAAGTGCGGCACAGTCCCGGTCCCGGAAAAGGAGCTCCCTGTAGAGCTTCCGAAGGATGTCAAGTTCGGCGGACAGGGGAACCCCCTCACAACCTCAAAAAGCTTCGTGGGCACAAAATGCCCGAAATGCGGTGGCCCTGCTAAGCGCGAAACTGACACAATGGACACGTTCGTGGACAGCTCATGGTACTTCTTCAGGTACTGCAGCCCCTCAGAGGGCAAACTGCCGTTCAACAAGGCTGCGGCAAAGTACTGGATGCCTGTCGACCAGTACATAGGCGGAATAGAGCATGCCATTCTCCACCTTCTTTATGCAAGGTTCTTCACAAAGGCGATGCGCGACCTGGGCCTTACAAGCCTGGATGAGCCATTCCAGCGCCTACTCTGCCAGGGCATGGTGCTGAAGGACGGCGCAAAGATGTCGAAGTCCTTCGGAAATACAGTTGATCCCGGCGAAATAATCGAGAAGTATGGTGCGGACACTGCACGCCTCTTCATGATGTCAACTGCACTCCCCGAAAAGGAGCTGGAGTGGTCAGACCAAGGCGTAGTGGGCTCATATAAGTACATAAAGCGGGTCTATAACCTTGTAACCGAAAACCTGGACAAGATATCGCAGCCCGCTGTGAGCGTTGAGCTTCGCACAAAGGACCGTTACATACTAGCAAAAACCCACTCAACAATCAAAAAAGTCATGGAGCAGATAGAGCGGATAGAGTTCTCCCTCGCAATAACAACCCTTATGGAGTTCACAACCGAGCTGACAAAGTACAAGGACGATTCCCCCGTAAATGAGATATTCACAGCTGCGCTCGAGTCCCTTGTCCTGATGCTGACGCCCTTCACCCCCCACATTTGCGAGGAGCTTTGGGGGGCCCTTGGACACGAGGGCTTTGTCTCTCTCGAGGAGTGGCCAGCATATGACGAGCATAAAATTGACGCCACACTGGAGGCCGGCGAAAACCTTGTAAAGGGCACAATATCCGACATACGGGAGGTCCTGAAGCTTGTTGGCGGCTCCCCAAAGAAGGCAACGCTTTTTATAGCGCCGGGCTGGAAGCGCCTGGCCTACAAGAAGGTCCAGGAAGGGGGGCAAATCTCGGACTTGATGAAGAACAAAGAGCTGAAAAAGCATGCCAAAGAACTGGCCAAATATGCACAGGGCCTGCTGAAGAAAAAGCACGAGCTCCGCAAGGTAATCCTGACCGAGGAGCACGAGTTCAAGCTGTTCTCGGAGTCAAAGAATTTACTTGAAAGGGAGCTGGGCATGGAAGTGGAAATAGTCCCTGCAAAGGACAGCGACCACCAGAAAGCCAGGGCTGCAGATGTGCTAAAGCCAGGTATTTTTGTAGAATAGCTATTCCAAGCCCCGTATTGCCCTCTCAAGAACTACAGCGCTCCAGAGGTGCGTAATAACCAGTATCTTTGGCTCACGGCCAAGCTTCTCTTTTAGCTGCTTGTAAACTAGCGAGATGGTTCCCGCCATATGCAATTCCCTGTAGTAGTCTATCCGCCTTATTGCATATGCAACCTTCAGGTCGTTCTTGAGCTCCCTGCTGAGGGGCAAATGCGTGAGTATTGGCAGGGACCCTGCATTGACTATGCGGTCATAGACTGTCCCAATCCTACAAATTGCGCATTCGTTGACGTTGTGGAGGAAAGGGTTGACTGTCTTTATGCCGTGGTGGTGGAGTATCCTTTCCAGCATGTAGTACGGCCAGTGGAACACCTCCATAAGCTCCCAGACTATGAATGGAAGCTCTTTAGTATTTGCCACCTTGACCCCACGATTGATATGCTCCGCTTCAAGCTCCTTCTCTATATGCTTTTCGGCCTCCTTTAGCGGCAGGTCCATGGCGTGCAGCTCGGCCCCAACCTCGTGGGCAGCTGTCATTACGTGTATTTCACGGCCCTCGGTCTCTATTGCCTCAAGCTCCTCGTGCTCTATCTCGCCGGCAAGGTGCCTCTTTGCAAGCTCATGGTCAACCTCCTTCTCTTCCTTCTTGATTGCCTTGAGCATCATAGTCTTGAGCTGTTTGTGGCTCTTCAGCTTACCTGCATTATACTTGTCAAAAATGGGTTGGAATATGTCGTCCGGAAGCTCCATGATAACTGCGTCCGGCTTCGCCTTCCTAATCTCGTGTGCCTCAAAAACAGCATGAGGCGTGTCATACATCCCCTCGGCAATAATCCTTATCATCATTCCCTCCTAAGCTTGCGCTCTTTATAAGTTTAATGATACCTCCTCTGGTAATATGTGGTATAGCGCTGGTGCATCCTTCTGGCATACTCTGGGTGCCGCCTGTAGTACTCCTGCCACTTTGCAGCCATGCTCTGCGGCCCAGGCTTCCTGTGAACAGGCCTAATCGGTTTAACTGGCTGTGGTGGCCCCCTAATGGGTGCAGGCTTGGCTGGCACCATTCCCTTGAATCTCGGCTTTGGCTGTGGCACAGACGCCTCCCCAATAAGCCACCCAAGGCCCATCGCCTCAAACATGGAAACAAGCCACGGCACCTTGTCCGCTGGTATCCAACCTTCCCTGAGTGCAAATATTATGAATCCGAATATTGCAAGTATTATGAAAATTACCCATATGATGCTAAGGCCGCCACCCTTCGTGTTTTGCCCTATGCCTGCCATGAGCCTCTCAAGCATGCTTATTATCCTCGAAGCAGCGCTGATGTCATCCTCCGCGCTTTCTATGTAAAGCTCCGCGTCGTCCTCATCACCCGCGTCCAAAGCGCCCTCTGCGTCAAGCAGTGACTGCTCTGCGGAATCCAGCAGGCCCTCTGCGACAGTTGCATTGACCTCAATCTTTGCCGCATGCTTTCCGACCCCTGCCTGGGCCCTTATATTAGCCAGCTTCCCGCGCAGCCTTGTTATGTCTCCCCTGAGCTCGTCTATCTTGTCTTGTAGGCTGGGCTCACTGTCGAGTGCCTCACCTGCTCCCGGAGTGCCTGTGACATCCACACTTGCAGTATGCAGCACGCTCCCCTTGTAGCTGAACTCGAACTCAAGCGAGCCGTCAAATGGGCCGGCAGGCATCGTAAATGCCAACAGCACCTCTGACGGAACTCCTCCCTGCACCTCATCATCGTACGCAACCACTGCATTGCTGATTGCGCCACTTGGGTTGACTGCCATATCAATAGTATCAGAAGTGCCTGTTACTGTCACATTTACCGACTTGGTAACCTCGGTTCCAGTCGGGACTGCTACATAAATCTGGTCGGGTACTATGGTTGTGTTTATTTCAGGCTTTATTGTCAGCGATACCGGAATTACTGCAGTTGTCCCGTTCACCCCGGGCGAGCTCACTGTAAGCGTGCCTTCATAGGTATCAACCTGCATGCCCTCCAGAACGACTGAGGATAGGCTAATTGTAAGGTTTTCCTGGGGGAAGAGGCTGTCCTTGCTGATTGTGCTTGCCACAAGTGGTGCAATCTTGTTTGAGAGCACCATTGTGATGTTTGTAATTGGCGCAGTCCCTATATTTGTAATCGTAACTGTCTTGTTTACCTTCTGCTGCGGCTCTACCATGCCGAAGTCAATGCTCGCCGGGCTTGCCTTAAGCGCCCCCGCGCCGCCTACAACTATGCTTTTTGTGATGTATTCTGTGTCGTTGCCAATTCCTACCTCAAGCATTACTGTATAGTTGCCAAGCTTCCCTGCTATAGGGATTACGGTATCTGTTGTGTACTTGTAGCAACCTTCGCCGCAGTCATCCTCCTCAAAGTCCGCCATGTCAAACGTCTCTATGCTGCTCTTGCTGCTGTCGTAGAGTATTCCTTTGACCTCGAGGCCAAGGTCTTCAGCGCCCTGGAATTGGA
>JGI10211J14876_10001523_pt1 | contig 10128 bp, 6 predicted proteins | sample Etolagsediment_FD_14876 | JGI IMG/M metagenome (IMG submission 14876)
GGCAGTAATAAAGGTAATGCGGGGTCTGTTAATAGTGAAGACTATGCTTGGATGAATCAGCCTTATTCAGCTGAATTAACCTTGCCGCCATTAAGTGTTGTTGTACTGAGGTTGGAATGAATTGTAACAAGGACTTCAAAAAACTCGAGTCAAGTAGCACTAAAATAATGTTAAATAATTTAAGAGAATTGGAAATAGAATGAAAATCCTTTTTGCCACATCTGAAGCCCATCCCTTTATTAAAACAGGCGGTTTAGCAGACGTTTCAGGTAGTTTGCCAAATGCTTTGGTCGCTTTAAAACACAAAGTTCGATTAGTGCTGCCTGCTTATCAAGCCGTGTTAAAGAAGTTGCCTGCCAAGGCCATTAAGATAGTCGCTGAAGTTTCAGTGAACGGTTGCGGAAAAACGTATAGTGCGCGGGTTTTACAAGTTAAAGTGGGCGCGGTAAAGGGGGTAGACTTTCCAGTTTGGTTAATCGATATTCCAGAGTTATTTGACAGGCCTGGTAATCCTTACTTAGCGGCAGATGGAACAGATTGGTGGGATAATGGTGAACGTTTTGCCATTTTTTCAATGGTTGTGAATGAACTAGCTATGAATAGAGCGGGCTTAAAGTGGCAAGCAGATGTAGTTCATGCGAACGATTGGCAGACAGGATTAGTACCAGCGCTTTTAAGCCTTGAAGAAGATGCGCCAAAAACTGTTTTTACTATTCACAATATGGCTTATCCAGGAAACTTTCCAAAGTCGTTGTTTGATTCCTTAAGGCTTCCTTGGCAGTTATGGGGTATGGAAGGAGCAGAGTTTTATGGTCATTTTTCCATGCTTAAAGCTGGGCTAATTAAAGCAGATTGGGTTTCTACGGTTAGTCCTACCTACGCGAAAGAGATCTGTTTCCCAGAATTTGCCTATGGCCTAGAAGGTGTATTGCAAAAAAGGGAATCGGAAGGTCGTTTAACGGGGATTATAAACGGCATTGATGAGTACGTTTGGAACCCTGAAACAGACAACCTGATTGTGAAAAATTATTCAGTTAAAAAAGGCCGTATTGCAGGCAAACTTGCCAATAAACATGCCTTGTTGAGTGAGTTATGTATATTACGCGGCGAAAAAGAGAAAAAGTCTCTTGAACGACTGAGTAGTTGTATGGATAAACCCTTAATTGGTTTGGTGGGTAGGCTCGTTGAGCAAAAAGGCATGGATTTAGTTTTAGAAGTCATGCCTGAATTAATTCAACAAACGAATGCAAACTTTGTCATTGTGGGAACAGGTGACAAAGGTTTTGAAGCACAAGTGAGAACGTTATCGCAAAAATATCCTCATCGTGTTTGGGCGTTTATAGGTTACTCAGAATCTTTAGCGCACAGAGTTGAAGCGGGAGCGGATATGTTTTTAATGCCGTCTCGTTTTGAACCTTGTGGCTTAAATCAAATGTATAGCTTGGCGTATGGCACGCCTCCGATTGTTCACCACACGGGTGGTCTGGCTGACAGCGTTGTTAATGCCACGGATGAAAATATAAAAGCGGGAACAGCGACAGGGTTTGTGTTTTATGACCCAAGTCATCACGCATTAAAATCAACAATACTGCATGCTTTGCATCTATTCGGTAAAAAACGTACCTGGCAAAAAATTCAAAAAACCGGTATGGAGTTATCTTTAGATTGGAAGCATAGTGCAAAAAAATATATAGAATTGTATTCGGAGACAAAGTAAATGCCTACCACGGAAGAAGCTAAAAGAATGGAACTGATTAGCGATATGATGCAACATATCGGTATGGAAAAAGAAGATATTGAGGTCGATTTTTTAAGGTATCTGTGTCATACCTTGGGCAGAAATATTACTTCTGACGACTATTACTTGTATAAAGCGTTATCTTATACCATGCGTGATCGATTGATGTCGCACTGGAAAAGAACCTGGGAAGCTTATAACGAGAAGAAACTGAAGAAAGCGTATTATCTTTCAATGGAATTCTTGATTGGTCGTTCCTTAACCAATAACTTGCTGAATCTAGGTGTGGAGTCTGAAACTCAGCAGGCAATGTATGATTTAGGTTTAGATCTTGAAGAAATTGAAGAAGCCGAGCGTGATGCTGGTTTGGGTAATGGTGGTTTAGGCCGTTTGGCTGCATGCTTTATGGACAGTTGCGCAACGTTACAGTTACCGGTAATGGGGTACGGTCTGCGTTATGAGTATGGAATGTTTCGTCAGTTAATTCAGAATGGTCATCAAATTGAAGAGCCGGATCATTGGTTAGGTTCAGGTCCTTACCCTTGGGAAGTTCAGCGTGCTGAGTATACCCAAATCATTAAATTTGGCGGAGAGACTAGAGAGTATAAGGATCCACATACAGGGCAATTGATTGTACATTGGGAAAATGCTGAAGTTGTTGAAGCCGTTCCATTTGATGTGCCTATTCCAGGTTTTAAAAATAGTACCGTCAATACCTTACGTTTATGGTCAGCGCATGCTCAGGAAGGGTTTAACCTGTCTGAGTTTAATGCAGGTTCTTATCATGAAGCCGTTGCTGAAAAAGCCGAAGCTGAAAACATTACCATGGTTTTATACCCAAATGACAGTAGTGAAAATGGTAAAGAACTTCGACTTAAACAGCAGTACTTTTTAGTTTCTGCCAGTCTGCAAGATGTGGTTCATCAATGGAAATTAAAGTACAAAGACTTTAGCAGCTTTGCCAAATTCAATGCATTTCAGCTTAATGACACCCACCCAAGTTTAGCGGTTGCGGAATTAATGCGTCTGCTTGTAGACAAAGAAGGGCTTGAGTGGGAAGAGGCTTGGGAAATAACCAGCGAAACCATGGCTTACACAAACCATACCTTGCTGCCTGAAGCGCTAGAAAAATGGTCAGTTGGTTTGTTTGAAAAATTACTACCACGTCCTCTAGAAATTATTTATGAAATCAATCATCGCTTCTTAGTGCAGGTTTCAATGAAATGGCCAGGCGATAACGATAGAAAACGCCGCATGTCTATCATTGATGAGCACAACAACGTTTGTATGGCGTATTTAGCGATTGTAGGTAGTCATTCTGTTAATGGAGTCGCAGCACTGCATTCGGAGTTATTAAAAGAAGGTTTATTTAATGACTTTTACCAGCTATGGCCAGAAAAGTTTAATAATAAAACTAACGGAGTTACCCAAAGACGTTGGTTAGCCGGCTGTAATCCAGGGCTCAGAGCATTGCTTAAAGAAAAAATTGGTGAAGATTGGATTACTAATTTAACCGATTTAGAAAAGATAGAACCATTTGCCAGCGATTCAAACTTTCAACAGGCCTGGTATGAGGTTAAACAAAATAACAAACAACGTTTAGCGGACATGATTGAGCGTAAAACAGGGGTCGAATTGAGCGTTGACTCAATGTTTGATGTACAAGTGAAGCGTATTCACGAATATAAGCGTCAGCTTCTTAATGTTTTGCATGTGATTCATTTGTATTCAAGAATTAAAAACGGTGATACGCAAAACTGGACAAATCGAAGTGTTATTTTTGGTGGTAAAGCCGCTCCAGGTTATGCGATGGCTAAAAATATCATTAAATTGATTAATAATGTGGCTCAAATTGTCAATGCGGATCCTGATGTGGGCGATAAGCTTAAAGTGGTGTTCTTCCCTAACTATCGCGTTTCTGCCATGGAAGTGATTTGCCCGGGTACGGATTTATCGGAGCAAATTTCAACCGCTGGTAAAGAAGCTTCTGGTACAGGTAATATGAAGTTTATGATGAATGGTGCTTTAACTATTGGTACTTTAGACGGTGCCAACGTTGAAATTCGTGAAGCGGTAGGAGATGAAAACTTCTTCTTATTTGGTTTGCAAACACCAGAAGTTGAAGCTCTACGCCATCATTATCAACCACAAAACTGCATTAATGAAAGCCAGGCTTTGCAATCGGTTATGTCATTGTTGGAGTCTGGTCATTTCAACCAATTTGAACCAGGAATTTTTAACGATATTATCAACTCAATCAAAAGCCCGAATGATCCTTGGATGACGCTAGCCGATTTCCAAAGCTATGTAGATGCACAAGAGCATGCGGCACAAGCTTATCAAAACCGCAGCAACTGGCTAAGAATGAGTATTATCAACTCTGCACGTAGTGGTATATTCTCTACAGATAGAACGATGAAAGAATATAACGATGATATTTGGAAGTTAGAGCCAATAACGATTAAAAGTTAAAGTTCAGCAACCACACAATTTATTGTTTTAAAACAAGCCAGTAAATATAAGCTAGGTTAAAATGCTTATATTTGCTGGCTTTTTTGTTTCTTCTTAGCTATTCACGTACACAGTCTAATGTTATAATTTTTCTCTTAATTAATGTGTGTAGCAGAGTTTTATGTGCGGAATTGTTTGCGGTGTTGCAGAAAGAAATATTGTTCCTATTCTTTTAGAAGGCTTAAAACGTCTTGAATATAGAGGCTATGATTCTTCAGGTATTGCATTGCTTGATTCAGGCGGACAATTTAGACGTGTACGTTCGATTGGCAAAATAGTCAACCTAGAGCAAAATATTTTGACACAATCTCCAGCGTTTAATGGGGGTATCGGTATTGCTCATACGCGTTGGGCTACACATGGCGTGCCTGCTGAAAACAACGCCCATCCGCATATCTGTAATAATCAAGTTGCCGTAGTGCATAACGGAATTATTGAAAACTACCAAACGCTTAAATCTGCTCAACTAGAACAAGGTTATCAATTTACTTCAGAAACCGATACTGAAGTGGTTGCTCATTGTATTCATAAGCAACTAGACTCCTCACAGTCTTTATTGGAGGCAGTTCAGCAAGCCGTTACCCATTTTGAAGGCGCCTATGCTTTAGGTGTTATCTCTCCAAAGTATCCAGAAACATTAATTGCGGCTCGTAAAGGCAGTCCACTGGTTATAGGTGTGGGGATTGGAGAATATTTTATTGCCTCAGATGTTTCTGCATTACTGCCAGTAACACAAAACTTCATCTTTCTAGAAGAGGGTGATATTGCTGAAATTACACGTTCATCTGTAAAGATTTATGATGCTAACGGTGTAGAAATTGAGCGCCCTATTAAAGTGTCTCAGCAGACAGCTAGTGCAGTAGAACTAGGTGAACATCGCCACTACATGCATAAAGAGATTTTTGAACAGCCACAGGCTGTTATTGATACGCTTGAAGGGCGTGTTACAAAGGATACGGTTTTAACTTCCGCTTTTGGTCACCAAGCCGAAGANATTTTTAAAACNGTNAANCANATTCAAATNATCGCTTGTGGAACTTCTTATCATTCAGGGCTGGTATCTAAATACTGGTTTGAAGATATTATTGGGCTTCCTTGTCAAGTAGAAGTAGCTAGTGAGTATCGTTATCGAAATCCAGTTATACAGGATGGCACTTTATTCGTAACCATCAGCCAGTCTGGCGAAACGGCTGACACATTAGCGGCCTTACAGCAAGTTAAAAAGCTTAAAACGAAGTTCAGTATTCCTACACTTACAATCTGCAATGTTCCTGAATCTAGTCTGACAAGAGAAAGTGACTTAACCTTTTTGACTCATGCAGGTCCAGAAATAGGGGTCGCTTCTACTAAGGCATTCACAACACAATTGGTGGCCTTGTCTTTATTGCTAACCTCTGTGGGTAAAACTCTTGGTTTAATGGATACTGAACAAGAACAAAAAATTGTTCACGGATTGCTAAAGTTGCCAGGCCTGGTAAAACAAGCGTTAGCCCATGAAGATGAAATACAAGAAATCGCAAATTGCTTCGCAGATAAGCATAATGCACTCTTTTTAGGTCGTGGAACCATGTATCCCATTGCGATGGAAGGTGCCTTAAAACTAAAAGAGGTCAGCTATATTCATGCAGAGGCCTATCCAGCGGGTGAGCTAAAACATGGGCCATTAGCTCTAATTGACGAACAAATTCCGGTAGTGGCAATTGCTCCAAAAGATGACTTACTAGAAAAGCTTAAATCCAATTTACAAGAAGTCAAAGCACGTGGCGGTCAAATGATTGTCTTTGAAGATGAAGAGTCTGATGTCAGTTCAGATAAGGATTTTAAAGTGGTAAAAACAACAACCAATGTAGGGCGTATAACCGCACCCATCACGTTTAATATACCACTGCAATTATTAAGTTATCACGTAGCTTTAATTAAAGGCACTGATGTCGATCAACCTCGTAATTTAGCAAAATCAGTAACGGTAGAATAAAAAAAATGAAAATTGCAGTCGCAGGAACGGGTTATGTAGGCTTATCACTTGCTATGCTAATGGCACAAAACCATGAGGTGGTTGCATTAGATATTATTCCTGAAAAAATTGACCGCTTGAATAATAAAAAGTCACCGATTGTAGATGAAAAAATTAGCCATTTTCTAGATAATAAAGCGCTTAACTTTACAGCAACCTTAGATAAGATCCAGGCCTATCAAGATGCCGATTTTGTTGTAATAGCTACTCCTACGGATTACGACACCGAAACTAATACCTTTAACACTCGTTCTGTTGAAGCCGTTATTAGTGATGTATTAGCAATCAACCCAAATGCAACCATGATTATTAAATCAACCATTCCTGTTGGTTATACAGATCAAGTTAAAGCTAAGTTTGGCATTGCTAATATTATCTTCTCACCAGAATTCTTAAGAGAAGGTAAAGCTCTTTATGACAATCTTTACCCTTCACGTATTATTGTGGGTGAAGACTCGGAGCGTGCCAAAATCTTTGCAGGCCTGCTTTTAGAAGGAGCAGAAAAACCAGCAGAAGATATTCCTGTACTGTTTACTGATAATACCGAAGCCGAAGCGGTTAAACTCTTTTCTAACACCTATTTAGCCATGCGCGTTTCCTACTTCAATGAACTAGATACTTACTGCGAATCTCATGGCTTAAGCTCAAAACAAGTGATTGAAGGTGTAGGGTTAGACCCGCGTATTGGTGATCATTACAACAACCCAAGTTTTGGTTATGGTGGTTACTGCCTGCCAAAAGATACAAAACAACTATTAGCAAACTATCAAGACGTACCTAACAATATCATTAAAGCGATTGTGGATTCTAATACCACTCGTAAAGACTTTATTGCTGATCAAATCATCAAGCGCTTAAATAGAGCCAAGAAACCTCAAGGTGAATTTAGCGAAGCTAAAGATAAAGGTGAACTGGATGATCTTCAGGTGAAGGGCGACCTGGATCGGAGAGACTTCCTGGGTAGAAAAGTGGTAGGTATTTACCGTTTAGTGATGAAGCAAGGCTCAGACAACTTTAGAGCTAGTGCCATTCAAGGGATTATGAAACGCATTAAAGCCAAAGGTATTGAGGTCATTGTTTACGAACCTGTTTTGGATGAAGGTGAATTTTTCCATTCAGAAGTTATAAATGACCTTGAAAAATTTAAACAGAAGTCAGATGTGATTGTTGCCAACCGTATGATTGAAGATTTAACAGATGTTACGGATAAGGTTTATACTCGTGATTTGTTTGGAAATGATTAAGTTTTAAATGTTGAGAAATACAAAATGAAAAAGAAAGCATTAATCACAGGCGTTACGGGCCAAGACGGCTCTTACTTAGCCGAGTTTTTGTTAGACAAAGGCTATGAAGTTCACGGAATTAAGCGCCGAGCTTCTTCATTTAATACTCAGCGTGTTGATCATATCTACCAAGACCCACATGTCGATAATAAAAACTTTATTCTGCATTACGGTGATTTAACCGATTCTTCTAACCTAACGCGTATTTTGCAAGAAGTACAACCGGATGAGGTTTATAACTTAGGGGCACAGTCTCACGTGGCGGTATCGTTTGAATCACCCGAATATACCGCTGATGTCGATGGTATGGGCACATTACGTTTATTAGAAGCGATTCGTTTGTTAGGCTTAGAAAAGAAAACAAAATTCTACCAGGCCTCTACCTCTGAACTGTATGGTGAAGTACAAGAGATTCCGCAAAAAGAAACCACCCCTTTCTATCCACGCTCACCTTATGCGGTCGCTAAGATGTACGCCTATTGGATTACCGTTAACTACCGTGAATCTTATGGCATGTATGCGTGTAACGGTATTTTGTTTAACCACGAGTCGCCTCGCCGTGGTGAAACCTTTGTTACCCGTAAAATCACTCGTGGATTAGCTAACATTGCTCAAGGTTTAGAGTCCGGTTTGTATATGGGTAATATTGATGCGTTACGTGATTGGGGACATGCAAAAGACTACGTGCGTATGCAATGGATGATGTTACAGCAAGATTCTGCGGAAGACTTTGTGATTGCAACGGGTGTGCAATACTCGGTTCGCCAGTTTATCTCTTGGTCTGCTGAAGAGTTAGGTATTACTTTAGAATTTACTGGTGAAGGCATTGATGAAATTGGCACCATTACCGCGATTGAGGGCGATAAAGCCCCAGCACTAAACGTAGGTGATGTAATCGTTAGAATTGACCCACGTTACTTCCGCCCTGCTGAAGTAGAGACGCTATTAGGTGATCCAAGTAAAGCCAAACAAAAACTAGGCTGGACACCCGAAATTACCGTACAAGAGATGTGCTCTGAAATGGTAGCAGAAGATTTAAAAGTCGCACAACGTCATGCCTTGCTAAAACAACACGGTCATGATATTCCGGTTTCTGTGGAGTAATAATCCTCGCGTAATCCAATTACGTCATTATCGGACTTGATTCGATAATCTGTAACAGCGGAGTGAGATCCCCGGGTCAAGCCCGAGGATGACGGTGGATAAATTATCATTACCCGGAACAAACGTCATTATCAGACTTGATCCGATAATCTGTAACGGCGGAGTGAGACCCCCGGATCAAGCCCGAGGATGACGGTGGATAAATTATCATTACCCGGAACAAACGTCATTACCCGACTTGATCGGGTAATCTCTACGATGTGTCTTTGTCAAGTTTGACTGGATAATCTCTTACAACTTACAACTTACAACATAAAATCATAAAGATGAGTTTATACACATGAAAACAATTTTTGTAGCAGGCCATAGAGGCATGGTAGGTTCTGCGATTGTTCGTCAACTAGAACTAGACAGTAACAACACGGTTATGACTGCCACTCGCTCTGAATTGGATTTAACCAATCAACAAGCGGTCAATGATTATTTTGCGACAAACAAAATTGATCAAGTCTATTTAGCTGCGGCTAAGGTGGGTGGTATTCATGCTAACAATGAATACCCTGCAGAATTCATTTATGAAAACCTCATGATTGAAGCCAATATTGTGCAAGCTGCGCATATGAATGATGTGCAACAACTACTGTTTTTAGGGTCATCTTGTATTTACCCTAAGCTAGCACCTCAGCCAATGAAAGAGGATGCGTTGCTAACGGGTGAACTAGAATGCACCAATGAACCTTATGCCATTGCTAAGATTGCCGGGATTAAGTTATGCGAAAGCTATAATCGTCAATACGGTCGTGATTACCGCTCAGTGATGCCAACTAATCTGTATGGTGAAAACGATAACTTTCACCCAGAAAATTCACATGTAATTCCTGCTTTATTAAGACGTTTTCATGAAGCTAAGTTAAATAATGATCCGGTTGTGATGGCTTGGGGTTCTGGTAAGCCAATGCGTGAGTTTTTGCATGTAGATGATATGGCACAAGCGTCTATTTTTGTGATGAACTTAGATAATGAAACGTATCAAAAAGAAACTCAGCCAATGCTCTCTCATATTAACGTGGGAACAGGGGTGGATTGTACGATTCGTGAATTGGTAGAGACAGTGGCTAAAGTGACAGGCTACCAAGGCCAAATTGAATTTGATGCAACAAAACCGGATGGCGCACCTAGAAAGCTGATGGATGTATCACGACTAGAACGTTTAGGTTGGAAAGCAAACACAAATTTAGAAGCAGGTTTAGCTTCTACTTATGAATGGTTCTTAGCGCATCAAGATGACTACCGTAAATAACAAATGTTAAGTAAACTCAGCGCCTTAAAAAACAACACAGGCTTCATTCGCTACTTTAAAAACACCAGCTGGATGATGGGCGAGCAATTTCTGCGAATTATTGCAGGGTTGTTTGTCGGTATTTGGGTGGCGCGTTATCTTGGCCCCGAACAATTTGGCTTGTTTAGCTATGTGCTCG
>JGI10211J14876_10001524_pt1 | contig 10127 bp, 19 predicted proteins | sample Etolagsediment_FD_14876 | JGI IMG/M metagenome (IMG submission 14876)
ATTGATAAAACTGATGATTTGTTTGAGTTAGATTTTACTGGTTTAGGTAATACATATAATAGAAAAACTGAAAACAATAAAGTTAAAGTAAATGAAACAGTTTCAGCAGCAATTGGTTCACATAAATTCTACACAGATGGAAAAGCTATTTTTGCAACAAAGAATCCAACTGTAAGTTTAAATGAAAATGAAGAAACATCAAAACCAATTATTAATGAAGAAGTTAATAAAATGAAACATTTACTTGGTTATAAACCAGATAATTTTGTGGATACTAATAACATTAAAAAAAATAGAGGGTTTTAATTATGAGTGAAATTACTGGAATTACAAAAATTCAATTTATTGATGCAAGTAATAAATATCCACAATCAAAGTGGGTTAAATTTGGTTTTAAATGTTTATCAAAAACAATATTATCGGATAGTGAGAAAATAAAGAATAATATCATTTACGCAATTCTTGCTATATTAATGTTGGGTAGTTTAATTAATATAATTAATTCAATATTGGTAATTCCATGTATTATATATAATGTAACATTGTTTGGGTTATCATCATATGTGTTAAGTATAATAATATTAAATTATCTAAGAATAAAAAAGATTTGTGGAGAATTAGATATTGATAAAGATGAATATGATAATTTAGTTATTTTATACGCATCATAAATCATTAAAGACATATTAAAAATGGAATGTTATTATAACATTCCATTTTTTGTATACTAAGTATTTATAAAAAAAATGAGTTATGATTAGTACTAATAAATGTTCAATGGGTTTGTTTAATGATAGTGTTAAATATGCTGATAATATAAAAACAAAAGAGAGAGTAATCTTAAAGAAATTAAATCTTAAAGAAATTAAAGTTGTCGATTTTCCAATAAATCAATATATTAGACGACAAACAAATAAAAAACAAATTGTATTACATCATACAGTTAGTGGACTAGGTGTTAATGGTGATATTTCGTGGTGGAGAAAAACAAAAGCAAGAGTTGGAACAGCAATTATTATTGGTTGGGATGGTAAAATATACCAATGCTTTTCAAGTAAATATTGGGCATATCATTTAGGAACTAAAACATCAAATAGTAAAGCATTAAATGAAGGTAGTATTGGTATTGAAATTGATGCTTGGGGTGGTTTAGTTGAGTTAAAAGGTAAATGGTATCCAGCAAAGTGGGATACTAGTTTAAGGAAGATGGTAGCCAACACAAAAGTAAAACCAATTAAAAATGTTGTAGAATACCCAAATAAATTTAGAGGTTTTTATGGATATGAAAAATATACTGATGCTCAAATTGAATCAGTTCGTCAATTATTAGTATTTTGGGGTGAAAAATATAAAATACCATTAAAATATAATCATGATATGTTTAGATTATCACAAGATGCATTATCTGGAAAAGCTGGTGTGTGGTCACATACATCATTTAGAAAAGATAAAAGTGACATACACCCACAAAAAGAATTAGTTGAAATGTTAAAATCATTAACCTAATGAATAGTAATACTCAACAATATGTATTATTAATGGGTAGAGTTGAAACATTTAAAGATTTTTCAATTAATTTACTTTATTATATAGATCATTATTATCTTGATTATGAATCTATTAATACTGATGACGATATATATAATCATTTCAGTTTTTGTTATAATAAAGTATGTGATGAATTTTTAAAGGAAGGTATTGATTTTAAAAATAATAAAGAACTTAAAGAATATTATCATAAATATTACTATCATCAATATTATAAATCATATAATAATAAATATGGGACATCACTAGAATTCCATGAAAAATTCTGGAGAAATATATTTAATGTTGATAATCAGAAAAATAAGAATATTATATCAATATTGGTTGAAATATATTTAATTTTTGATAAAACAATTAATACGAAAAAAAATATATTAGAAATTGCGTAAAAAACCTTGCAACTATTGATAGATTTAACTATTTTTACTTAAATAAAAAAATATGGGAAGTCTTAAAATCGATATTGTAAATAAACTAACCAATGATAAATATTTCGAAGAACTTGAACTAGTTCGTCTTTCGGAAGAACCACACATTGAATATAAAAAGAAAATTGATTTAATGGATGTAGTATTAACTAATATTGCGTTAATAAACATTAAATTAGGTCTTCTGGAACAATATTTCAGAGAACCAAAACCTAAACAAGAAAAAGAGGAAAAATAATATGGTAATAATAGATGAAATATATCAATTCTTATTCATAGCATCAATAATATATTTATTGTTGGTATTTGGTGATTTATTAATGAAGCTTTATGGTAGAATTAGATTAAAAACTGATGATCGTTTTAAACAAACCAATATTGAAAAAATAATAACAATAATTTCTTTATCAATATTTTTAACATATATAATAAAATGAGTAATATAATCGATAATGCATTAAAACCTACAAGTGGGTATGTAATGAGAATGACTAGGGACACAGTTAATGGAAGATATGATCTTGAAGTAGGAATTCCTAATAATTGGGTATTTAGTGAGAATGATGATATTAAGTGTGAAATACTTAATGAATTCGATGCTGGAAAAATAATTAAAATATCACCGAAAAACGATAAAATAATTGTTGATGAATTATTTCATTTTGTTGAATTAATTATTATGACAAATGAAAAAATAGCAATAAAAGAAAAAGAGTTTACTGATAAAATGAATGAAATGAAAAATGTTTTAGAAAATGAAGCAAAGAGTTTTTATGAAGAACTTGATAAACTAAAAGAAAATTCATTCAAAGATTTAGGTGAAAATAAAGAAAAGAAAAGAAGGGGTAGACCACCAAAAAAACAAGATAATCTACCACCAAAAGAAACTATTACAATAACAAACGAAGAAAAAACTACAACAAAAGACAAATAATTGGTAGACAAGAAAAACATATTATCAATTGATAGTGATGATGATAACAATAATTATGACGAATTTTTGAAACATTTAAATGATGATGTTGAAAGAAGAAAAAATAAAACTCATTTAGACATTGAGGAAATGGGTGAAACATATTTATTGGAAATTGATGAAAAGAAGCGATTAAAAGAACCAATCAAAAACGAATATATTGAATATATTTTAAAAAATTCATCAAGACAATATACAGAAAATAAACTTAAATCATATAGTTTTGAGGATGTAAAAAATATCTATGAAGAATTAAAAGCTGAGAAATTATCACTAATTGGAAGATTCTTCAACTTTCTCTATCAATTATTTGTTTAAATAAAAAATAATTCTTTAATTTATACACTAATAATTTAAATAAAAAAATAATGGCATTATTCGAAGAAGTTTTTAATAAGGGTAGCATTTATGAAATGATGTTCTTTAATGTGAAAGCAGTATTACAACATCCAACACTTGCTGACCTTAAAGCAAATGATGAACCAATGTATAAACAATGGTTGGAAATATCAAAAAGAAAATTTAATGTTTCTTCGGACACATTAAATAGTGAAGATGAAATGGAATTTACTTATTTAACAAAAGCTGTTAAACATCATGAATTTTGTAAAATTATAGCAATAACATATGCAACATTATATACCGAAGATGGTCAACTTAAAAGGGAATTTAAGAAGATTGTTAATATGAATGAAGCATTAGTTATTGAAACATTTATGACTGAATTAACTTATTTATCAAGTTCAGCAGTTAAATCAACACCACATTTCTTCCCACCTTTATGTGGTCATAATATTATTAGCTATGATATTCCATTATTAATTAAAAGATTTGCAGCATTACGAAGTAATTTTGTATTAATAGATAAATTACCTTTAATTTTAAAAAGAGGTTTAGATATTAAACCTTGGGAATCTGGTTTAATTGATATCGTTAATGTTTGGAAATTTAATGGTTTTGATAATACCTCATTGATGTTAATATCAGATTATCTAGGACTTAAAAGAACTGTGGAATTGTTGCCTAATGATGAATTATCTCAATATTATTGGAATAATATTAATAAAAAAGAAAAAGAAACATTAGATTATATTTCATTACAATCAGCAACACAAACTAACTTTGTGATTCAGTTAATGAATGAATTAAGACATTATTAATATTATGACTATATCAAGAATAAATATAGATAATTCTTTAAGTGATTTAGCTAAAGAATGTATGAATTATGTGAAATGTGATACTGCTAGAATAAGTAAACCATTAAAAGAGGGGAAAATGTTTCTCATAATTGGGTTTAATCGAAACACTAAACAAGACGAGGGTGAATGGATTAATAATGATGGTGAAAGATTTGATTTTGATTATGTGCAAGAATCTTGTGTTGCTTCGGGTTATTCAATTAATGAATTGATTGATTCAACTAAAGAATATCAACGTTTATGTGGAATAACATGGGAAGAATATTTTAAAGAATTAAAAGAAAAAGATAAATAAAAAAAGGTGTGAAATTTTTCACACCTTTTTTTATTAGTTAACCCATTCTAACTTTTCTTTGAAAATATCATCAATTGTTTCAGCATCATAATATTTATCGAATTCAACTTCTTCCATGTATGCTCTATTCATTTTATCACTTCCATATAATAAGTAATCAAACATGTTGATAATACTATCAAAAAAGATATACATTCCATCATTATAGACATAAACAAAACTCTCTTTCCAGAATTTATCACTACCTACTGAATAATTTTCTAAAACACCAATAGTTTTAGTCTTATTATCGCTTTGTCTATAATCTTCTTCATGTGCTGTTCTAATTTTTGTCTGCATTTTTTTCTTTCTTTTTTATAATAAAATTAATGTAATAAATTCTTAATTTTGATTCGGGTAAATAACCAAATTTTATACAATCAATTACCCTATTTTTTCCACCATTATAAGAAGCAACAGCAAACTTCCATGAATCCCAACTAACCCATAAATTTTCTTTATCATATTTATTTTTCCAATAAAATTGTTTATCTTCCCAATAATTATGCATTTCTTTTAAATAGGTCATCCCAATTAATATATTAATTTGTTCACTATTTAAACTATCTAAATTAGTTAAATTAAGTTTTTCATAATAAGAATTAAATGTAGTTGGGATTACTTGCATATAACCTTGTTCATTTTCATGTTCAGCAATAAATGATGATTCTCGAAAGACTAATCTAAATGCAATTCTTATAGGTATTTCAAGCTCATTTGCTGTATTATACATGTAAATGATGTCATCAATATTACTGTGTTTAGGGATTTTAACATCAGATTCTTCTTCAATTTTAGATATAATGTTTTCATAATTATTACTAGTAACATTTAATGATGTTAATAATATTAATAATATTGTTATTATTCTTTTCATATTTATTATTTAAATTACTAAATTATTTATCTTTGTTTTATTAAATAGTCTTTTTATTGTTTTTTCTGGTTCAAATTTGAATAAAAATGTATCATCGATTCTAGTAAACCCACATTTACTTGCAACTGAAAATAACTTATATTCATTCATCTCAGAATCTGTTTTTTCATATTCTTTATCTAATGAATAGAATTTAAACGCAGATGTTTTTTTGTGTTGGATTCTACCATTTTCATCATATGTAACATATCTAATCATTTTCTCATTTGAATAAAATACACAGTTGAGTTTATTGTCTTGTATAGGTTTAACCAATGCGAAAATAATGTTATCTTTATCATAGAAGTTTCTATATATAAATTCAACAAATTCTTCGGTAACACCAGATTTTCTAAATTCTGGTTTAATAATTAACGAATGAATGAATATGATTTTTTTGTATTTAGTATAATCAAAATTTGTATTATTAAGAATTTTATTAAATTCAAAATATGTGTCTTCATTTGAATATTTCTTAATCATATCATAAACATCAGTGTTTTGTATCTTAGACATATTGATATTCCAAACCGAAAATGTGAATTCTCCCATTATTAATGGTCGCTTATGTTCTTCTATTCTTAATTTAGAAATATTCCCATCATATTCACTCACAATATTATCACTAGGAACTACCATATCAAAATTTTTATGATATAATGTAGTTTTAGTTGAAATCTTATCCCAAAATTTTATATCCTCTGTATTCATAATCGTAATTCTTTAGATTTATCCATTTGACCCAATAAATTAATGAAATAAGCACTTATCTCGTCCTTATGAAGGTATTCTTTAGGTTCAAACTTTAAATCGATTATATCGTCCCAAAATAGTTGCACATTGTACCTTTTCATATCACAAACAAATTCATCTAATGTTTGTGGAATAGACATAATACTCATTTTACATTTAGGTAGTATTATATCATATTGATTTGAATAAAATTCAAGAACAATATTATCATCATTAGTAAATTTATCCCAAGAACCCATATTTTTATGTCGCCATTGTGAAAATACTGGTTTATCAGTATCATCTAATTGACATAACATAGATAATTTAAATGGTTGTGAAATAAATTTCTTGAATCTATCACAACCTATTGTTTCAATAAATGGTACAGCCTTAATCATTTAATTTATATTCACTTACTGCTATTACCATAATATTTTCTGGTAATTCTTTTCCTTTCTTTTCTAATTCTCTTTGTAGAATTCCATTAACAGTACTAGATGGAAAAATTTCACCAACATCTAAATGATTCCTATTATTTATTTCTAATAACACTTCTTCGGTGTCAGAATCAATAAACTGTACATTGATTCTTGAATTTTCTTTTACGTATCTTCCCATTTATTTATTTTTATTTAATTCTATCATTAATAACTTATTTACTTTTTTGATGTGTTTAATATCCATTGGTTTCCCACATGTGTTTAATTTAATAAATGCATCATAAATCATTGTTTTGGTTGGTTCAGTTAAATAACCATAAGAAATACTATGACCTTCAAATTTATTTTTATCAGCAAATGATAATTCTGAAAAATAATAACCTTTATATTGGAATCTATCTTCATAGAATTCACAAATAGCTGTTAATCTTTGTTTTCCATCAATAATTTCATATTGTTTTTCATTTACACTAAAACTACGTTGAACAAATACAAATTTACCAATATCAATATTATTAAAAATACTATCAATAAGATTTTCTTTATCAGAAATTTCCCAAACATGATCTCTTTGGTATTCTACATCAAAATCAACACCAGAATTATATACCATACATAATAAAGAATCAATACTAGAATTAGATTGTGTTATTCTATATAATTCTTCTTTTTTAAAGGAAGTTTGTTTATGTGCATTATATAAAAATGTGTCATGCCATGCAACAATCTGTAATTCATCCTGTCGTTTAACTTCTCTAGTACGTTGAACATTTTTACAACGTAGCGTATAATACATTCCATTACGATGAATTTCTTCTACATAGACTTCTTTGTGAGCACCATAATGCACACGGTCACCAATAGAAAAGAATCTCGTTGGGTCTGAAATTTGACCAAATGAGATTCTTTCTTCGATGTCTTTAATACTACTTTTTAGCAGGAAATTCGCTTGTTCTTCTGGTGTTATTTTATTTTTCTTAGCCATCTTTTTATTTCATTATACGAATCCCAGAATTAATTGTTACAAAATTTACCCGATTAATTCCAATTTAAATGTGTCTTTCATTATATTAATATATGTTTCTTTTGTTTGACTACCCATTGCCATTTGTGGTTTATCATCTATTGGGATAAATAGTATTGAAGGAATACTTCTAATTTGAAATACTTGAGCTAGTTCACTTTGTGCTTCAATATCGACTTTAAAAAAATCAACATTTTCTAATTCCACATCTAATTCTTCAAGAATAGGCGTAATTGTTTTACACGGCGCACACCAATCTGCATAAAAATCAATAACAGTTGGTTTGTTACCGATAAATTTCCACTCTTTATTATCACTATAATCAAATACTTTTTCTTTAAAACTTTCTATTGTTAAATTTTCCATTTTTATCTTTTTATTTTATTGTTTATTTTTAAAAATTTTGTTTTTCGAAATCAATTATCATTCCATCAAGTAAAATCTTCATTTTTATGTCATATAAAACAATATTTGGTTCGGAAATTTTAAATAAGGCAATAATTGCTGACTTTTCGACATCATTAGTGTCAATTCTTACTGAACAATTTCTATTTTTTAACTCATTTAATATTATGTTTGCTTGTTCGAAATTTTCATCCATGATAGCAAAAGCATATATCATTGATAAATCTTTGTTTTCAAGATTAGGTAAATCTAAATCATCAATACTAATGGTAATATTTTCAATCTGTTCAGTTGAAACATCTACACCTAATTTGGCTTTAATGTTTTTTGCTGTGTATTTTTTTAATTCTTCTTGCCAGTTTACCATACTATTTTATGTTGTATAATTTTTTCCATATTGCTGTACAGTATTTAATTTGATAAACACTATCATCAATCGGATTGTGTTCAACACCAGTAAAAATACAATTCTTTTTGATTTCAGGTGCTAGTGCTTCAAGAGTACGAACATCTCTTTCATTTCTGAAATTCCAAGGCATTTCATGAGAACCAACGGCAACATAAGCATTTTCAATTAACCCAATATCAAATCTCACACCTCTACCCCAAATAAAGAAATTCCCAAGAGATTTCATGAATTTCTCTAAACGTAATAGTGCTATTGAAATATTTAAACCACTTTTACAGAGTTCATTACGTGCTTTCTCATTTTGTTGTAACCACCATAAAAGAGTGCTTGCATCAATTTTAAGACCAACATCGAGTGCTGATTGTAAATCAACTCTTTCGTAAAACTTTTTACCTATTTCTCCAGTGTTAATATCAAATTCAACAGCACCGATTGAAACAATAGCAGCATTACTCTTATTTCCCATTGTTTCAAGGTCTAGCATAAGATGACCTAAATTTCTATTTTCCATTTGTTTTTATTTAAAATTTGAAACAAAGATATGATTAATGATTCATAAATACAAGTAATTGTTTTTGAGAAATATTTGACCTTTTAAATATTTTAATTAGTTTTGTAATAAATTAATGTTAATATATTGAAAACTATGAAATTTTTAATACAAAAAATTGATGGAAAAGTCCAACATGATTTTAGTTTTACTTTATTAAAGTCAATCGAATATTTTAATTGGGTAAACGTTAATAATGATTCCAAATGTAGTGTTAAATATTTGAATTGTCATTATAATGGTGATTTCGAATTTAAAGAATTTCATATTAACTATGTGCCGATTGGTAGTGTTGAATTTGTTTTAGCATTTCTTAATCAATTTCATTGTGTTAAACCAAAACCCATTAATATTCCAGAAGAATTATTCAGCTATGCTTGTCGTGACATAAAAAATATTAACCACATGGATTTGGAAAATGAAATTGGTAAATTTTTTCTTAAAAGTAATGATAAAATTAAAGGACTTACCGAAGAAATTCATTTAAAAGTTATTGGTGATATACCTAAAATACCTGCTGGAAACTATCAACTATCAGAATTAATCGACATTGAAAGCGAGTGGCGTTGTTTCGTTTATATGGGTGAATTGGTCGGTATGCAATATTATAGTGGAGATTTTAAAATGTTTCCATGTGTTGAAGATATTGAAAACATGATTAAAGCATATAAATCAGCACCAGTTGCATATACATTGGATATTGGAATTCATGACGATAGAAATTTTGTTATCGAATGTCATGACTTCTTTTCATGTGGTCTTTATGGTTTTGCTGACCATAGAATCTTACCATTCATGTTTTATCGTTGGTTTAAATCATATATTAAAAACATTTAATGTAACATTTTTTTAATAATTTCGTATAATAAATAAAACAACTATAATGATAAAACAAATTTTTGATGAAATTGCTACTGAATCAAGCACTAATGAAAAAATGAATATACTTTCAAAGTATAAGGATAATGAACTTTTAAAACGTGTTCTATATTTAGCCAACTCACCTAGAGTTAAATTCTACATAAAACAAATTCCTGAATATAGTAGATTGGAAACACATTCCCATCCATTAGCAGGTGCGTTAAATGGTTTAGAACTATTAACTAAAAGATCAGTTACTGGTCATGAAGCAATTAAGCATCTTAGAGAGATTCTAATGTGTT
>JGI10211J14876_10001525_pt1 | contig 10119 bp, 13 predicted proteins | sample Etolagsediment_FD_14876 | JGI IMG/M metagenome (IMG submission 14876)
AACCCCATTGGCTGCCATTGCCTGAGCCCTCTCGTTTTCATGGTGTGGGAATATAAGATCCCTTCCACCACCATGAATATCAAAATTGGCCCCTAAGTATTTGCAGCTCATAGCAGAGCACTCAATATGCCACCCTGGTCTTCCATCCCCCCAAGGACTCTTCCACTTGGGCTCTCCTGGTTTTGCCCCTTTCCAAAGAACGAAATCCATAGGATATTTCTTTTTCGCATCAACAGCAATTCGAGCACCAGCAACCATCTCCTCTAATTGTCGACCTGAAAGCTGGCCATAACTGTCAGATTTTTCAACAGAAAAGTAGACAGTACTATCCACTACGTAGGCAAACCCTTTTTCAATTAAACTCCTCACCATATCAATGATATCATCAATATGCTCCGTGGCTTTAGGCTCTATATCTGCATCAATTACCCCTAAGGAGAGCATATCCTCATAAAAGGCGTCTATATACCGTTTTGCAAGGGTAGTTGTATCCTCACCCGTTTTTTTTGCCCGCTCAATGATTTTATCATCAACATCGGTAAAATTTCTGACATAGGTAACCTTGAATCCCCTGGCCCTCAGATATCTCACCAAGACATCAAATACAATTGCTGAACGAGCATGCCCTATATGGCATAAATCGTAGACAGTGACCCCACAAACATAGATACCAATCTCACCATTTTTTATTGGTTTAAAGACTTCTTTTTTTCGATTTGCTGAGTTATACAACGTGAAAGACATATAGTGTTCCTATCTTTATCGAATGCGTTTTAGCGTGACGACCGCATAGGCAGCTAACCCTTCCTCTCTACCGCAAAAACCAAGACCTTCGGTAGTAGTAGCTTTTACGTTTACCACATGACCATCAACACCTAAAACACTTGATAAATTCATCTTCATATCATTTAAATACTGAGTTAATTTGGGCTTTTGGGCAACAATAGTGGTATCAAGGTTACTTACGATGAATTTTTCATCATGAGCGAGGGCTACAACTTTTTTTAAAAGAAAAAGACTGTCGGCTCCTTTGTAAGCAGGGTCAGAATCCGGAAAATGCTGACCAATATCACCTTTACCAAGGGCTCCAAGGATGGAGTCAATAACCGCATGAGTCAAAACATCGGCATCAGAATACCCTCGTAGACCTTTTATATATGGAATGGTAACACCACCTAGAATCAAAGGTCTTCCTTCAGCCAGCTCATGAACATCGTATCCAAATCCAATCCTGAACATCGCTTTGTGCCATTTCAATTAATTACAAAGGTTTCCTATTCTCTAACCTTTCAATCAAGGCTGCTGCAAGCATGGGGAACATTATCTCGTTGTGCCCAGTGAAAGAAAACCCCTCACCACCTTCCAGTGTTGGTCTCTTGACTACATTCTTCATAGGCCTGTAATGCCGTATGAAATCCATATCCACTGTTGTGAATTTTTTAACCGTAAAACCAAGGTTTCTGACAAGGGTAAGTGCCTTTAAGAATACTTCGGGCAAGACAACCGCAGAACCAAGATTAATATATACACCGCCATCAAGCTGTGAGACCAATGAGGCAAAAATTCGAAAGTCAAGATGTGACGTCTTCCCTATTGCAGATCCATCTACGCTTGGATGGAAATGTATAATATCGGTGCCTATAGCCACATGAACTGTAAGAGGAATATTCATTCGCGCAGCTCCAGCTAACAAGCTGAACTTGCTATAGGGAAATGATGCCTTCAGAATACTACTCCCAACTGAATACCCTAATCCACTCCCCTTTTTGGCACCTTCCCTAATTGCCCTATTAAGAAACTCTCCTGTCTCTTCAGCCATTCCAAATTTACCATCGGAGAGTTCATTGTCCACATCCTCTGATGTGGCACCAACCATTGCCACCTCCAAATCATGTATAATTCCAGCACCGTTCATGGCAATGCCAGCAATTATTCCCCTTTCCATCAAATCCAAAATTACCGGGCCTAAGCCAACCTTAATGGTATGAGCCCCCATCGCTAGTATAATAGTCTTTTTTTCTTTTACGGCTATGTGCAATCTATTAACCACTTTTCTAAAATCATTTCCTGCTAAAATATTTGGCAGACTTTCAAGCCAAACACCCATTGTGTTTCCTGCTGTCCAACTCGATCCGAAATCCCTGGTCGAAACCTTGCTTTGCCTTTTTTTTAGTGGATACGTTTTTACATTTTTTAGTGATATTGGTTTAAATTGGTTCATTTTTTAATTCATTCCTTTACTATCCCTCTATTTTAAAGTTGTACTAATATATTTTTCTCATCACCCAAATTGATCGGTTCTAGGTTCACAGTTCACAGTTCAAGGTTGTAAAGGCATTGTGCCACAGTTCATTGCGGCCTGTTTCCAGACAGTTGAATCACCCAATAGGTGAAGTGATATGCGTTGCTGGATACCCTATAACTCCTTGTAAGTTGGAAGGTTGATATTGCTTAACCCTGAACCTTGAACCGTGAACCGCTTAACCTAGGTATCAGGAAGATATTTTCTTAAAAAAGAATATACTCAACTAATTCACAGATTAGGTGTCCTGCCAAGATATGGGTTTCCTGAACGCGAGGGGTCTGGTTGCTTTCAACCACCAATGGTAAATCTACTAATGTGAGCATCTCTCCACCATCTCCTCCTATAAGACCAACGGTATATAAACCCTTCTCTTTGGCAGTCCTTATGGCAGAAAGAATGCTGTTCGAGTTTCCACTCGTTGAAATAGCAAGCAATATATCTCCTTCAACACCAAGGGCCTGAATCTGCTTAGAGAAGACCTCTTCATAGCTATAATCATTGGCTACACTTGTAATAATAGAGGTATCAGTGGTGAGTGCCATGGCTGGTAAGGGATGGCGGTCTAATAAAAACCTGTTAACAAATTCTGCAGCAATATGCTGTGCATCAGCTGCACTTCCTCCATTACCACACAGCATAAGCTTTCTGTCATTTTTAAAGGCTTTCGATATATATTCAGCACAATCTATCAATTGGGAGGTATTTTTTTTAATAAAACCCTCTTGAATTCTCTGGCTTTCTTTGGCTACTCTTGTAATAATCTCTTCCATTCCTGTGCCTCGTTATCTTGTGGCTATACATTTCCTATCGCACATAATGTTTTTAAAACTATAATCTCAATACACATTTGTCAATGCTGGATTTACTTCTGGATTTACTTCTATCTCACTAATTGAAATCTAAAAAATTATTTATTCATAAATTAATTTAAGTAATTATAATATCTATTTGCTAATATTATGAATTTAAAATTTTTATTCATGCTATGATATAATCGAGAAAAAATTTTTCTCAAATTATAGAATTTTTTATTGAAAATGATACTTCACTATGCTAATAACTCCGCATAGCTTTTTTTATATCCATTTTAAAAATGTATTCATATCTTTCCTAAGTCCCTCGATTCATAAATTCGATGACGTATTTATTTACTCGGGACTAAGTGTTGCCTGCGACGAGTCTCTTGGCCTAGAGCTCGAGGCCCAAAGGCTCAGCCGAGGCGAGTGAGCAATTGCAAAGATTATACTCATTAGAATACGTATAGTATTTACGAATCGAAGCACTAAGTAACATCCGTAATTATTAAACAATGTACCTATCTATCTCTTAAAAGAAATTATATAAGAAAATATATAAGGAAAGGGGGGAGAAAGCAGTAGTAATAAGGGGAAGCACCTTTTGCATTTAATAGAAAAAATAAAATAGGAGGGTGAAACTCATGACAAAAGCAGAATTAATATCAGCGATAGCCAAGAGCACAGGTTTAACAAAGGCCGATTCAGAAAGAGCATTGAATTCTTTTCTTGCTGCTGCAAAAAACACCATTAAAAAAGAGGGCAAACTTCCCTTAGCCGGTTTCGGAACCTTTGTAGTAGTCAATAGAAAAGCAAGAACCGGGAGAAACCCACAGACTGGAGCACCGATTCAGATTAAAGCCAGCAAGGTTGTCAGATTTCGCCCCGGGAAGGAATTAAAAGAAAGCCTATAGTGCATAACCAATTGTTTATCCTGTCAGAGAAAAGACGCATCATTTGTGACAGTGTTTACCCTGGTAATATCTTTTCATCGTTGAGTTTTTTGGCATACACATTGAAAAGGGTAACGTGATCTAATAGTAATGTAACGTGCTGAATGATCTTTCTAACAGGATTTACAAATCGGTGGTGGCGCAAATACTATTAGGAAATCGCGTTTGTTGCAGATAATAATTTTATAGCTTCAGCTACAATTTTTAACTCTTTTTCTTGGATTGTTCTTACATCCAGCAAAACCTGATCTTTTTCAAGTCTTGCTATGATAGGCGGATTATAGGAATGTAATAAATTTACTATATAAGGGGCTGAAAGTTTCCCCGGAGATATGCAAAGAAGCCTGCTTCGTATCTCCTCTAAAGGCATGGCGCCACCACCAACTCGAGAAAAACCATCACATAGGCGAAAAGAGATATTCGTATTATCCACCCTTCCGATCATATTCAATAACTTTTTTGCCCTTTGGCACACACTTTGATACGGCTGGCATATCATTCTCAATGTAGGTATCTGTTGTATTGCCTTCTTCTCATCCCTGTAAAGGCTCAGTGTTTCCTGAAGCGCAAAAAGGGTTAATTTATCTACCCTGAGAGCCCTCGCAAGTTGGTTCGCCTTTATTGCCGAAATAATCTTTTCCTTTCCAAGAATTATTCCGCATTGTGGTCCACCCAGCATCTTATCACCACTGAAGGTAATTATATCTGCCCCTATTGCGACAGAATCCTGAACCGTCGGTTCTTTTGTGAGTCCATATAGAGAAAAATCAATAAAGCAACCGCTGCCAAGATCCTCCATTACGGGGAGGTTATATTTCTTTCCTAACGCAACAAGCGCGTCTAACGGTACTTCCTCTGTAAATCCTACCGTCTGAAAATTGCTCGTGTGAACCTTGAGTAAAAGAGCGGTATTCGATACAATAGCAGCTTCATAATCATCGATAGTCGTCTTGTTGGTAGTTCCTATCTCAAACATCCTCGCCCCACTCTTTCTCATGACCTCAGGTATCCTAAAGGAGCCGCCAATCTCTACTAATTGGCCTCTAGAAATTATAACTTCCTTATCTTTGGCAATAGTATCCAGGGTAATGAGAACGGCAGCAGCATTATTATTAACAACCATAGCACTCTCTGCCCCGGTCAGCTCAATAAGTATGCCTTCCACATGTACATACCTGCTCCCTCTTTTGCCAGTCTTTAGATCATATTCTAAATTGCTATAACAACCTGCTACAGTATTAAATGGAGTAATAATCTTTTTTGCCAGCAGCGATCGTCCCAAATTAGTATGCACAATGACTCCAGTGGCATTGATAACCTGTATTAGGCTCGGCTGGGATAGGATTGATATCTGTTTATTTATCTGATCAACGACAGCAGGTAACGCTAAGTCTGGCAATTCATCCTCCCTATGCGCCCTGTTTATCTTTTGCCTCAGTTCATCCAAAACATAATGAATGGCCCTCAAAACCAGGGCCCGAGGAGTAGTTAACAGAAATCCCCTAATGACAGACGACTCCAATAGATAATCTACTGACGGTATCCGCCTAAAAATTACGTTTTTATCATCTTTTTTTTTCACTTCTGGCTCCCTATTGTACTGCTAACAAATGCAATAATATCCAGTTGCCAACCAGTAAATAATATGATACATACTGCTTTATTGTGGTGGGTGTAGCTCAGTTGGTAGAGCACTGGGTTGTGGCCCCAGTTGTCGCGGGTTCAAGTCCCGTCACTCACCCCAATAAAATTAATTAATATCAATGGTTTATCTATCTTGCTCTTTTTCAACCTTCTCTTTTTTAGGTGCTTGGGCAACGTTTTGGGCAACAGTTTGTAAATAACCCTGCAATTGATTAATAGCGTGCCGGGTGTCCTCTGTGTCGATAGTGTTGTAGCGGTCAAACATTTCTCGTGTTGAATGACCGGTAATTTGCATAATCACAGACTCAGGGACCCCGGCTTTTCTCATATTCGTGTTAAATGTATGCCTTATATCGTGAAAGACGAAACCATCTTTAACAAACCGGCCCCAGGTTATCCCTGCCTCTTTGCAAGCAGTTCTTGAAGACCTGTTAATGCTTTTAATAGGTTTCCCTTTATAGAGAAAGACATGAGGGTCATGTATTGCCTTTGGTATAGCCTTTAAAACATCATATAGCTCATTACAGATAGGAATAACCCTAGGCTCTTTATCTTTTGTATCTGTGGCCTCAAGCTTGATAAGACGGTCTTTCATATCAACTTTATCTCTGGTTAAATTTAAAATCTCACCTTCACGCATTCCTGTATAATAACCGGTAGCGATAATGCCTTTCAAATGATTAGGTGCATTGGTAACAAAACTGTCATACTCATTTGAGCTAAGAACTCTGTTCCGGGCATTTGCATTTCTTTTTAGTAATTTTTTGACTCTCTTAAAAGTTTTTAAGGTGTCGCCACTAATAATATCATTATCAAATGCCTTAGTCACTACCGTTTGTGCTTGGCCCACCTCATCGTCAATAGTCTTGTCTGCCCTACCCTCCGCTCTTCTCTTTGCATGGTAGTTTTCAATATCAGCCGGTTTAATTTGACTTACGATCATGTTACCAAATATCAGATTAAAGTTTTTTAGGCATATCTTCACTCGCCAATAAGAAGAAAGTGCCTTAACTTTTTCAAGCCCGAGATACCATTCCGTTAGTTCCTGAAAAGTCATTTTAGAATCGGGTTTAATATCAAAGATTCTATTTTCACGCTTTTGACTTCTCCGTTTACCCTCTGCATCCCTGGCCTCTTCAATAGAAAATCCTATACATTCTTTGCGCTGCTTGCCGCCTGGTAATCGATAAGTAATCCAATACTTAATTTTTTTAGATTTTTTCAATTTATCCAGCTCCGCGCCACAAGAACACCGTTTGTTTTTGGTAGCCTGTTTTGTGGCATAATGGACATTCTGCTAATATACTCATATCAAACCTCCTTTTGATTTGTCCTTATTTTTGATTCACGGGAAGGGGATAAGGTTTCCCTTTTCGCCTGATCGTGGCTATCCCGTGAATATTTCTTTGGTCTGCCAGTCCGCCGGTTAGCAACCTTGCTTAAATCATCTTTGCTGATCACCCAATCTCTACCAAATTTAATAGCAGGCAATCGGCCCTCTAAAATAAACTGTCTTACCCTGGAAGGATTGACTCCCAGGATTTCACTCGCTTGTTGTGTGGTTAGTATATTTTCCATAGTGTTTTTATTTAATTCTATTCTTTACGTTAGACTTTGTCAAGAAAAAAAACATATATCTGAAAATTTTTAAAAAATCCCTATTTTAAATACCCACGGGCGGGGACAGGTAGGGGGTCTTTTTCGCCAGGGATGGCTGGCGGCCCGTGGGTAAATCCTTCAATTTGGGTCTGTCATTGGTTATAGCTCCTTTTTCTTTTTTCAATTTCATTAAGCCAACTACGTCCTTTGGCCGTAAGCCTCACAAAGGCATAATATGTGTGGTAACTTGTTTCTATAAGCCCCCTCTTTTTCAACCTTTTATATGTTCTTGATAATGAAGCCCCGGCAGAATTATCCTTGCCATAGAAGGCTTGAATATTCTCCATATAGGTCCAGCCCTGTTCATTACTGGGCAAACTGCTCCCCCTGGTATTCGGCTGGGCTTTCAAATCATCAATTAAGGTCAATATTTCATTAATATTGTCACATAAAACGTTTGATTCTGAAATGACTATACTCTCTCCTTATGCCTCACCTTAAAAAATTGAATCCCTGGGCCTCTGAGCGCCTCTGTATCGGGTAAAAATTGATAAATTAGAAAGAACACAGGCAAAGTCCCAGGGATCTCCGGGAACCCGACTTTATTCCTTTAGGCTGTAGCCTCAATGGCCTGTGTTTTACATTGGAATTAACAACCACATCTATAATTGTATCCTTTGGAAGATGGCTAAGGCATCTATTGTCAGTCTGGATAATTTTAAACTTAAGTTTTTAATCAATTTTAACTATCATTTATTAAGGCACCTATCTCCTTAATAGTATCTATAAGGTTTCTTACAATATCCATTGCTATATAGTTTATATTAGAATTAAGACAGTCATCACATTCTGCCTCATTAATGACATCCGATATAGATTTAACCTTTTGTAATTCTATCTCTAAATCATTTTCAAGCTTTTCCTCATAGGTTTTTAGCACTTTGCCCTTTTCATTTGAGATATCTGTTTTATAGACATGCCCCTTAAAATGGGTTAGTTTAGGTGTAAAATAAAGCTTTATATTAGACTTGCAAGCAAGACACATGCCTTTGACATTAATGCTTACTGAGGTATCAGACGCCGAGCGATATTGCCTTGAGGTTGCCAATGCTGCCAGTAGCAGCTATCAGATTATGGAGGTCTGTGTAAAACAAGAGCTTGCGGCAAAGGAGCGATTGAGATAATTAATAGTCCCACAACTCAAATGGGATTGATTTGAATATCAAACCCCCATTTTTCATGTAGGAGTGTTCTATATGAAAAAATGTCCACAGTGTGGATACCAACGTCAACCAGAGGATACGGAATGCGCTCTATGTGGATTAGTCTACGAAAAATATGAGGCCCTTCTTACCAAAAAACAAACTGAAGAAAAGGCTAAGAGAGAACACAAGGCTATGGAAATAGCTGAAAAAAGATCTAAAAAAATTGCTCTACCTCAAACACAGAAAAATCCAGGTGTAGCAGCAGTCTTATCTTTTTTTATTCCTGGTTTGGGGCAACTTTACAATGGGCAAGGTGGATCTTTCGTAATGTTTTTATTGTTATATATAGGCTGTATAGTCGGAATACTGCAGAGCCATTCTGTTGATGTAATATTGCTGTTTACAATTGTGTGCGCAATAATCATTTGGATACTTTCCATAGTCGATGCATATAAATCAGCTATAAGAATAAACAATCTCATTGATAAAACAAAGAATAAGGATGTAAAAAAATGCCCTTATTGCGCTGAATGGATTAAAAAAGATGCGATAAAATGTAGATATTGCAGCGCTGATTTAAAATAATTGCCCTTCTATCCAGTTTTATCCCTCATAATTCATTTTTCAAAGAACTAAGAATTTTTCAAAATAAAAGTTCAGTTAACTGAACCAATTAAAAGTCGGTTTCGTTAACGAAACTAACCTCGCCTTCACACCACATATTGCTGTTTTTTCGCCCCCAGGTTGCACGATCTCAATTTGACCCTACCATCTTGCCTTGCCTTGGCCGCTTTTAGGTATTCCTCGACTACTTTTATGGTTTCCTCGGGTATTAATTTCATTCCCACACGTTTATAAAATTTATTTACTTTTTTTATAGCATCGGCATCATCTATATATTGCCTATTAGTGTTGAAAAGAGAGGCAGCTTTTTCTTTTACTTCTCCTTTTTCCCGTTCAGGCATTTTTACCTCCTTAATTGTTTTAAGGTTTATGGTGTTTACGTGGTCCTGGATCTCGACCTGTAACTTAGCAATTTTTTATTACTCTGGTTCTGTCAGTATATATTCTCCAACGTGGGTATGTACTTAACTCCAGTGAATACCATATGTTGTGGTTTTCATGTTTCACCTCTTCTGGTGAAATTTTTGTTTGATAACATTGCAAAAGTAATGATATTAAGATCTATATAATCACTTGTTCCTTCCAAAAAGAAAGGAGTTTACAATGACCGACATTACAAAAATCAAAAAAATAAAGACGATCCCTGAAGAAAAATTCGACCAATACGTTAAAAAAGGATGGGTTCTTCTCCATGTAACTTCTGAGCATGAAACAACGTTTGAAAAAGATATCGTAGAAAAAACTTTGTGCGTTATTGGTCATGAATAGAAGTTACTGCCGATCGAAATTTCTTTTTTCTCCCCTTTCCAAGGCAATATAAAACTCCATCGGATGTCGGTGTCACGAGCATAAGACGCCAATTATCATCCTTTAAAAGTTTATTCACTTCTTCAATGGAAGTCGTTTCTTTCACACACTGAACTAATGCGTAATTCATGGTATTTACCTCAGTTTAAGGTTTAAAGATCACACAACCACACATTCCAGCGGCCGGC
>JGI10211J14876_10001526_pt1 | contig 10117 bp, 12 predicted proteins | sample Etolagsediment_FD_14876 | JGI IMG/M metagenome (IMG submission 14876)
ATACACAAATATGTTGAAAAATACGGGGAAATAGGGGTCGCAATCTTTATCGGCATCCCCTTCCCAGGCTCTGGAGTGTATTCAGGAGCTTTGGCATCATATATATTAGGCATGAGCTACAAGGACTTCATCAAGGCAGCTGTAATCGGCGTGCTGATAGCAGGAGTTATAGTGACTGCGATTTCATTGACTGGAAACGAAGCATTTAAATTCTTCATAAAGGTCTAGCTGAAAAATGGTATTTAAAAAAATAATAGAGCATCTCAATGGAAAGCTGAATGACCATGGAGACTGCATATTATTGGATAATTCAAACTCTGCAAAGATTGACAAGAGCCTGTTCTACAGCATTGCAGACAAGAAAGGCGGTAAAATCGCTTTTGTTGACGGCGGAAATGCAGAGATACTTGGGGGAGCAAATTTTTCCCTGCAATTGGTACGGATATATTATGTGATATTTGAGAACAATAAAAGAATAAAGCAGAACAAGACAGAATTCTATCTATTAGTGACTGCTAAAGCAAAAGAAGACAAGATTGTCTATGAGACAGAGGCATTCAACACATACCTGCGCATTGACAAAGAGTTTGATGCATTTGACAAGGAACTGTCAGAGCCAGGGCACAAGGCAGAGCCTGCAAAAATAGCAGAATCTGCGCGCAAGATATCTGAACTGAAGATAGCAGCAGATATTGTCAATGAATTAAGTGCAGGAGATTTGATTATCAGAGATGGTGACTTGACTGAAGGAACAGAAGCAGAAAAAAAGCAGATTGAGGCATTAAAACAAAAATCTGCTGAGAAAAACGTGATTGTGGCAGGCGTGTCCAAGACAACAAGCATCTTGACAGACTCTGGAAACAGTGCTTCTGCTGTCCTGAATAAAATAGGGCCTGACTGCGCATGGTATTATCCTGTCACAAACAATATCGGCTTTGTCAGGCTGCACAAGAACTCTAATTATGTCTTCAGGCTTGATTTCTTCATCGCAGACAAGCTTGCTGAGCTGTTGGGGGCATTGAAAGACAATTCAAAAGACGCCTGCTTCCTGGGATATCCTTACGGCCTGATTGATGCAGACAGGTTTGCGCGGGTCACAACAAAAGAAAAAGAGAAGCTGAAACTTATGCTGATGAGCAAGGGCGGAGACAATTTCAGGGCGCATCTGGCGAGCATAAATGCGCACGAAATCCTCAATAAAGTAGTTTAACTATGTCTTGATAGTAACGAAATTTTATATATGCTGTTTAGGCAAATCCTCTAATACACGATTTTGATAAAACATAAAGGAGGTAATACAATGGACGCAAAACTAGGACATTGGGCATTTATAGTAGGCATAATTATCGCGATCATCGCTGGATTAGTGCCTGCTTGGCAAACACCTACAATAACCTGGGTACTTGTTATCTTGGGTCTGGTTGTAGGATTGTTGAACATAACTGCTAAAGAGACAATCGAGTTCTTGGTTGCTGCAATTGCATTGCTGGTAATCGGCAGCGCAGGAGCAATCCCAGCTCTAGGAACAATAATCTTGTCAATACTGGCAAACATCGTTGCATTTGTCGCACCAGCAGCGCTAGTAGTGGCACTTAAGTCAATCTATTCATTAGCACAGAAATAGGTTGATTTTTTTATTTTATTTTTTTAAGCACAATACCTTCTGCGAGGATATCTACTGTATTCTCTTGCGCCAAAATGCCTGGCCAGCAAGACAAAGAAATCCCTTAAGTTTTCCAGGCGCTCTTTAGGCAAGGATCTGAAATCCTTTAACTCCATATGCAAGAGCTTTAAATCAAGAGCATATTCTGAAATATGGCCTGTCTTAGGTTTCTCAGAAAAAGCATGCAGGACCTGCCACAAATAAACATGATCAGTAGATAAGTTAATTGTTTCAAGCTCATCGCCTGGAATTACATTCCTGCCAGCAAGTTCAGTCAGTATGCAGACCTTCTCGAGATCTTTGGGTGTCTTATTAATATAAAAATCAGTCTCAACAGCCGCAGTGACTGCTGTAAGCGTAATACTTCTCCCAAAACCGCGCAAATCACACACAGAATCAAACGGCTTGTATTTCTTTTCGCTCATAATAAGGATGCAGCAAAACTAGTATAAATAAATATCTGTGATAGACTGCATAGTTGTCAAAAACTTTAAATATGGCGGTCGATTCTTATTAGCCATCGGGGGGAGAATATGCTTGGAAAACTGATTAATGAACAAGAAGCAGAACAAGTCATCTACAAGATTCGCGGAGGAGAACTGACCCGGCCAGAGCTGGAAAAAATGCGCGAAGAACAGTTATATCCAGACACTGACGGTTACAAATCATTTGTATTCATGCATGCGAATGCGTGGCTAAAGGATGCAGCAAGAGCTGCACGCATAGGCGAGAATCCAGAACTTGCAGAAAAATATAAAAACGGGGAATTGGCAGCACTTGCATTCTTGTCTAACGGAGACCCAAGCAAAGAAGTGATTACACCAGAAGGGATAATGGAAGCAATAAAATTCTATAGCCGCCCAGGTCCTGGCGGAAAACTGAACTTGGTCATGATTGCAAAAGCAGCGCACACAGAATTTCTTGAATCAACGTTTGTGCATGTCGCTTTTGCAGCGTTTTACGGCGATTTATACATGCTCAAAGATGAAGTTGTAAGAGCAGGCTATACAGGTGCAGTGGCAGCTGCAATGGGAACGGCATTTAAGTTAACAGAGCAAGAAAAATGACGTGCGGATACTTTAATTTTGAGAAAAAAAGACATCTTTAAATACTTCTTTTGATTTTACTGTTTAAGGTGAAATAAATGTTTTGCTGCTATTTTGACATGGAAAAAGGACCTATAGAAAAGCCTGAAGGAGAATATGTGGTTATACAGCCTGAAAAAGACAAAAAATTAACTGATGCACCTGGTTTCTTTGATGCTCTCATGAAATTCCAATATGGGACTGCAGAAGAAAGCGACGAAGGATTTAGACAAATGAAGCAAATTTCTGGCGATCTAGAGAAAAAAACTACTGACCAAACTTCCCAGTCAGAGGAACAAACATAAAATCACCCAGGCGTTCTGTCTCTAATTTTCCTTTAACTTTCTTTCCTTTAATCATGACCTGGCCGTATAACGGTCCGACTGGAATCACTATTATTCCTTTTTCTTTCAACTGCTTGATGTAAATCTCTGGAATCTTGGGGGCAGCTGCTGTGCAGATTATCCTGTCATACGGAGCTGCAGTAGGCCAGCCTTTGGAGCCGTCTGTGTGAATCACCTGGACATTTGTTATCTTGGATTTTTTCAGGTTCTTCTTGGCAAACTCAACCAGGTCCTCAATTGTTTCAGTAGTGACTATTTTTCCTTTAGGGCCGACTATCTCTGCCATCAAGGCAGCATTGTATCCAGAGCCTGTTCCGATTTCCAGCACCTTCATGCCTGGCTTTAACTCAAGAAACTCCAGCATCATCATGACAGTGGTTGGCTGGCTGATAGTCTGCTCTTTCAATATAGGCAAAGGAACATCCTCATAAGCATCTGACTTGAACTTCTTCAGAACAAAATTCTCTCTCTTTACCTTCTTGAAAGCATCAATGATATATTTACTGGCGACAATCTTGTTTCTAGTCCAGTAATCTATCAACGCCTCTTTTTGCTTTTGCATACTGCAAATATAAGCATCAGGATATATAATCTTTTCGGGCAAATGCTACGCTACGTTCCTATGCTGAAAAAGCCGGCAGACCAGATTTATCAAATAAGGCACACCACTAGCGCGAACTTCGCAGGCAGCATTGCGACAAAACATTTAAATAACAAGAGCACAGAATTCTAACTAAAAAAGAGGTAAGCAGTTTGACAGCTAGAAACAAGAAGTTTATTCTGTGGTTTGATGAGCTTAGCATAAAAGATGTGGGCCTAGTTGGAGGAAAAAACGCCTCCTTGGGAGAGATGTACAGGGAATTGACAAAGAAAAAGATAAGAATACCTTATGGATTTGCTGTTACTGCCTATGCTTACCAGTATCTTCTAGAAAAAGCAGGAGTAGAAGACCACATAAAGCAGGCATTGAAAGGACTGGACACAAAAAATGTGAGAAACATTGCTGAAAGAGGCAGGAAAATAAGGGAGATAATCAGAAGATGCGCAATCCCTCCTGAGTTAAGCAAGGCAATAATAAATGCTTATCACAAATTAAGCAAGAAGTACAACAGAAAGAATGTTGATGTTGCTGTTCGTTCAAGTGCAACTGCAGAAGACCTTCCAGAAGCTTCATTTGCAGGGCAGCAAGAGACTTACTTGAACATCCACAATGAAAAAGCACTTATTAATGCATGCAAGAACTGCTTTGCATCACTTTTCACTGACAGGGCAATTGTGTACAGGGAAGAAAAAGGATTTGACCATTTCAAAGTATATCTTTCTATTGGAGTGCAGAAGATGGTTCGGTCAGACAAGGCAAGCTCTGGGGTTATGTTCACATTAGACACTGAGACAGGATTTGATGATGTCGTATTCATAACAGCATCCTGGGGATTAGGAGAAAATGTTGTGCAGGGTGCTGTAAATCCAGACGAATTCCATGTATTTGAGCCAACACTGTCAAAAGGCTTCAAGCCAATCATAACAAAGACCTTAGGAAGCAAAAGCAAGACAATGATCTATGCAGAAGGCAAAAAACCCACAAAAAACCTGCCAACACCATTGCAAAAACAAAAAAAGTTCTGCATAACAGACAAGGAAATACTGAAACTAGCCAAGTGGGGATGCGTGATTGAACAGCACTATTCTGCCAAGAAAAGAAGATGGACACCAATGGACATTGAGTGGGCAAAAGACGGCATCTCAAATGAACTATATATAGTTCAGGCAAGGCCAGAGACCGTGCAGAGCCAAAAATCACGGCATGTTCTTGAAGAATACTACCTAAAACAAAAAGGAGAAGTCATTGCAAGAGGAAAAAGCGTTGGAAGCAAGATAGCAAACGGCAAAGCAGCAGTGATAAGAAGCGTTAAAGACATACACAAGTTCAAGCCAGGACAGGTATTAGTCACAGAGATGACAGACCCGGACTGGGTACCAATAATGAGGCAGGCAGCTGCAATTGTAACAGACAAAGGTGGTCGTACTTGCCACGCTGCAATCGTCTCACGAGAATTAGGCATACCTTGTGTTGTAGGAACACTAAATGCAACAAACAAGATAAAAAATGGAGATAAAATCACGATAAACTGCGCAGAAGGGGATACAGGCTTTGTTCTTAAAGGATTATTGAAATATGAAGTAAGGAAAATAAACATAAAGAACTTTCCCAAAACAAAAACAAAAGTCATGATGAACATAGGAAGCCCTGATGAAGCATTTGACCTGAGCTTCATACCAAATGCAGGAGTCGGCCTGGCAAGAGAGGAATTTATCATCAATTCATACATCAAGATACACCCCATGGCTTTAGTGGAATATAATAAAATTCCAGGGCATGTAAAAAAGAAAATAGATGCCTTGACACAAGGATATAAGGATAAAAAACAATTCTTTATTGAGCAGTTGGCTAGAGGAGTAGGAACAATAGCAGCTGCATTCTACCCAAAAGACGTGATTGTAAGGATGAGTGACTTTAAATCAAATGAATATGCTAATCTAATCGGTGGAAAGCTGTATGAGCCAAAAGAAGAAAACCCAATGATAGGTTGGAGAGGAGCTTCAAGATATTATAATCCTAAATACGCTCCTGCATTTGCTTTAGAATGCAAGGCACTAAAGAAAGTTAGAGAAGAATTTGGATTAATGAATGTAAAAATAATGATACCTTTTTGTCGTACAGTTGAAGAAGGCAAGAAAGTGATTGCAGAGATGAAGAAAAATGGCCTAGAGCAGGGCAAGAACGGGCTGCAAGTGTATGTAATGTGCGAGATTCCATCAAATGTTGTATTGGCAGATGAATTTGCAAAAGTATTTGACGGGTTCAGCATTGGAACAAATGACTTGACGCAGCTGACTCTAGGATTGGACAGGGATTCTGAATTAGTTGCAGACCTTTATGATGAAAGAAATCCTGCTGTAGAAGATTTAGTGCATTATGTCATTGATAAAGCCAAGAAGAATAAGAAAAAGATTGGTCTTTGCGGAGATGCACCTTCAACATATCCAGAATTTGCGCAATTCCTTGTTGAATGCGGAATAGACTCTATTTCTTTATCACCAGATGCAGTTGTAAAGACAACACTGGCTATTGCTGAGATGGAAAAGAAACTGCGATTATCTTGAAGACCGCTTGTAATATCTCTTTTTTCCTAGAACCAGGTATGAAGCAGCATCAAAGAACCCGCGCCGGATAAAAGATTTCAGATAACCATCTTTTCTCCACTGTCTTTCAGAAGGCTTTATCCAGGCATCTTTAATGAAATGAAAACTGCTCTTGTTTGCACGAACCCGGTCTGAAAAATCAGAATCCTCGTTGATGATTAAATCTTCCCTATACCCGCCTAAAAGAGCATACACTTCTCTTGTCACAAAGCAATTGCCATGAGCATAGCTGAAAAACCTGGATGCAGTATTCAATGACAATGCCCAGAAATGCGCAACAGGATGCCTTGATTCAGGAACCCATCTGGCGCAGCCAAACTCTGCACCTTTCTGCACTTTTTCCAAGATTTTCTTAATATAATTACTGCTCACCAAGGTATCTGCATCATTAAAGATAAGGATTTTACCGCTTGCGTTTGAAGCGCCATGATTCCTTGTCTTTGATATGTTCCTGAAATTCACCTTGTACACCTTTACAGGCATTTTTTCAGCAATCTCAACAGTATTATCAGAACAAGCATCTGCAACAACAATGATTTCCCCCTTTGGAGGCATGTTGATTAACAGATTTGTCAAGGTTCTTCCAATAATCTTCTCTTCATTATGCGCTGGAATGATTATTGAGTATTCCATAACAAAGAAATAGTAAAGGAGATATTTAAAGTTACGGTTCAATTACGCAGATTTTCTTGCTCAAGCTCTTATGCAGGTAGTAAGAATATTCTGCCTTAAGCTTTAGTTTTGCATTTTTTATGAATCTCTTGTGATTGATGAAGCTTGGAAAGCACACAACTGCCTGCTTTTTCAGGATTTTCTTCAGGTTTTTCAAGAATGCAGAATATAATTTTTCCAAATCCTGTTTTTTAGAGCTTCGGGCATAAGGAAGGTCTGTTGCAATGTAATTATATTTTATTCCTATCTTTGTCGCGTCTTTTCTTCTCAATTGATACCTGACCTTGAAATGCTTCAGGTTTGCTTCAGAACGCTTGAGCATCACTTCATCAATGTCATAGCCGATTACCTTGAAATCCATCAAGCCAGCTTCAATCAATATTCCTCCTGTCCCGCAGAAAGGGTCAGCAATAGTTCCTTTTGAGATTATGCCTGTCAGATTCACCAAGCATCTTGCCAGTCTTGGATGCAGACTGGTTGGATGAAGCATTGGCCGTAAGTGCGCTTTTCTTTTTTCAAACGGCTCTGTCATAGGGTCTATCAGCAATCCGCAATGCACTTGGTCTTTTTCAAAATAAAAATGAAAGCTTGTGACAGGATCAACCAGGTTAACAACAGGTTTTTTCAAGTAGTCCCATATCAAATCTGCAATCTTTCTGTCCTGGATATGGCCTTTTCCAAAAGAACGGACGCAAAAAGAATCCTTATAGTGTTTGTTCCAGTCAAATGTTCTTATCTGTTTCTCTAAAGCAGCTTTTTTGCAGGTAAACAAGTGCTGATAAACTGTTTTTGTGTAAGCTAATCTGTTGAAATAAGTCTTTCTGGAATCAAGGAATAGCAAGTTATCAAGCTGTTTGTGCTTTCCCTCAAAAATAGACAGTATCTCTGCCTTGCTCAAGGCAGGATTATGCATTGAAAGCAGGAATATTAGTTTCATAAACTGTTTTTTAATGATTTATTTATAAAAGACTTTCTATTTCAATACTGCATCACAATAATATTTATAACCTTCTTATTATTTGAAGGGACCATGGCACTAGGACAAGCATGCATTGCGCCCCCTCAATCTTTTGAAAGATTTAAAAGAAGAGAGGCCTGGCGCAAATTTCACAAGAATTTGATGCAAAAAGATCCAGAATCCCTAGATAAAGTGATAAATCTCATAGACCACATCATAAAACTTGCAACAGGCCAAGAAGATTCTGCAAGAAGAGAAGAATATTTTCAAGAAACAGTTTATGGCAGTAACTATGTAACAGGCCATGAAATAGGAAAACACTTTACAAACTACGTTAACTCGAGATTAAGAGAATCTGAAATCACAGATTATGATGAAATAATCCGGTATCAGTGGAACGTGACACACAATATTCTAAGATGTTTAAAAAGAATAAGACATGATGAAGCACCTTTTCAGCTTTCTTACAAAGACATTAAACACACTGAAGAATTTATGGATAAGTTACAATTTGCTGCAACAATCAAATGACTGGAAGAACTGATTTAAAATACGAATATCCTGAGATTATTGGAAAAAGCGAAGGATTGATTAATGTTCTAAAGCAGGTAGATAAAGCTGTTGATTCTGATACTCCTGTTCTATTGGTTGGAGAATCTGGTGTGGGCAAGGAACTCATTGCAAAAGTGATACATGACAAAGGAAAGCGAAAAGAGCATTATTTTGTTTCAGATCACTGCGCATCAATAAGCTCTAGATTATTAGAGAAAGAGCTTTTTGGAGATGCTGAAAGGCCGCAGCGAAAAAGCAAGATGCAGCTTGCAGACAAAGGTACGCTTCTTCTTGACGGAATAAAAAGTCTGGCTTTTGATTTTCAAGTGCGATTGCTGGAAGCTATGCAAGAAGGATTTTATATCAATCCTGCTGGAGAAAGGATTGAATTTGATGTCAGGCTGATAACTGCAACAAACAATGAAAAACTTGCTGAATTAGTTGATGACGGACGCAAGCTCTACGGAGTTTTTTATGATTATATTTCCCAGCAAACAATTCGCATTCCTCCATTAAGAGAAAGAAAAGAAGATATTTCTTTACTGATTAATCATTTTCTTGCTAGACAGAAAAAAAAGATGGGTGCAGAAGCAAGGGAACTATTGCAGGAAGATGACTGGCCTGGCAATGTCCGCCAGCTGGAGAATGAAATAAAAAGAATGTGCATATTGGCAGGTGAATCTATTTCAAAAATGGACCTTCCTCACCGATTGCTATTCAGTAAATCAAAGAATATTGAGGCTGATGCTTTTGAAGACTTGATATATGAAACAAGAGTCTTAGAGCAATTTCCTAAAGAAAGCGAATACTGCCTTAAAAAACCAATTGCGCTATTGGTTTACAAGGACAGGCCTGTTGTTCAGGATGCTGACAATAAAGGAGAATACACAGTTGTTCACTTAGATGACGGAGACTGTTATCCTTCAACAATGTATCCTCCTGAAGAATCACTTGATGAAGCAATAAAAAATTTCTGTGAAGGGATTGTTTATGACCTTAAGATGCTTGAAGAAGACGGCTCAGAATGTCTTGGCCCTGCACTGATTAAAAAATACCAATACCTTCAATCTATAATCGAAAAAAAAGAATAATTTTTTGACACGAAAAAAACCAGCTTGCTGATTTTTTGTGCCCTAAAAATCCACGGCTATATCAAACTAAAAATATAGTGGATTTTTTTAACATATAGAAAATTATTTATAGTAGAAATGTATACTACAGTATATGAAACGAGGCAGACCTGTAAAATCAGACATAAGGCAGAACATAATTGAAATTCTCGCAGTAGCTGGAAAAGCATACGGCTATCTGATTCACAAATGGTATAATCAGATATTTCCTCCCTGCACTCGGGAGAATATATACTACAATCTCAAGAAAGGCGTTGTTTTAGGAGAGCTTAAGATTGAGGAAATAAAACAAGAAAAAGGAGAATACAGCTGGGGAAGCGTGGTTGAAAAGAAGTATTATACAATCGGCCCAAATGCAAAGCCAAAAGGAGATGCAAGAGTAAAAGAATTCTTTGAGAAGCAGAAGAAAAAATCAAGTTAGCTGCGCGCCTGCCCTAAAACGACCTCTTCCTAGCATAAAAATAAACAGTATCTCTTAAAAAATGATTATCAACATACCTTGAACGCAA
>JGI10211J14876_10001527_pt1 | contig 10104 bp, 16 predicted proteins | sample Etolagsediment_FD_14876 | JGI IMG/M metagenome (IMG submission 14876)
TCAAGCTTTATCAACTGATTGGGCATCTAAATGTGTTAAAAATCTAAGTAGATTATTAATGATGGCAAGAAAGAAACGGCATTTCATTATTATTAACATGACTAAGTTCTATAAGTTCAATGAATACATCATAGTAGATAGATCAATAGGTATGATTCATGTATATAGTCAGAAGAACATCAAACCAGGGTTCTTTGTGTATATTAAGCGTGATAAACTTGAATCTCTCTGGAGAGATTACCGTTTTGGTAAGCGTAGGAACTATAAGAAGTATTATGCTAGGAAAATACACGGTAAGTTCCCTAATGTGCTAAGCAGTAGCTATAAAGGCAATGTATTATCGGAGTTTGATAACGCTAGTTATGAAAAAGCTAAGGATAAAGCTATCATGATGATTGGTGCTGATACTAAGAAGGATAATCTAGATAATAAGGATATAGAAAGGTTACAATTATATGATAGACTTAAAGAAGATGGCAAAACTGACGTAGAAGCTGCGAAACTTATGGGTATGCACGTTGCGACACTTTATAGAATGAAAAAACGTGTTGTAGTGCCTAAATACCTAGCAGAAAAGGGGGCGTAGTGCCTAACACTCGCATTTTCGCGAGTAATTATTGTTAATGTGCTTTATATCTTGATTTATCATGGTTAGGTTATTTTTTATAAACAACCATCACCTATTAATATCATGGCATCATTTGAAGAAGGATTAGCTGGATTAAGAGATGGAGTGCTGGGTTCTGGAGGTATTGGTTTAATAGGAAATATCTTCATTGTTCTTATAGGATTGGTTATAATAGGATCAATCCTTGCAGTGATTGCTTACTTCATAGTAATGAAGATCAAGTATAAGTATAAGGTTATTATATTTGAAAAGATTAATGGAAGGTATGAAGCAGCGAGGAAAGATAGTGCAGCAGAAACAAAGTTTGGTGAAGCTGGTGATATGGTTTTAAAGTTAAAGAAGAATAAAAAGATTCTTCCAATGCCCACCTTACAAATGGGTAGAAGAACTTATTGGTTTGCAATAAGAGAAGATGGTGAATGGATTAATATAGGTATTCAAGATTTAGATGAGAAGTCAAAAGAAGTAGGAGTTGAATTTCTAGATAAGGAAATGAGATATGCTAGAACTCAGATTCAAAGAGGATTAAAAGATAGATATGATCAAGTAGGATTCTGGGGTAAGTATGGACAGATGATTATGACTATTGCCTTCGTTACTATAATAGGAATAATGACTTACCTATTGTTTGATAAGTATATAGAATTAGCAGGTAAGGTCGGAAGTATGTTAGAACAAGCTATTGAAGTCGGAGAATTACAGAGATCTATATTATCAGGTTTAGATAATGTTTGTTCAGGATCAGGAATCTCTAAAGCTTAAAATGAAATTTAGTTTATTTGAATGGATTATGATTATATTTATTATAGGAATATTTATCTTAATGGCCGTAATGATTATATTAATAACTAAGGATTCTGGAATGTGTGTTGCTAACCCTTGTGCCTATTTAACGAGTAAGAATTATAGTTGTTTCAATATGGTAAGTCCTTTTTAGAATCAGTTGGAAACCTTGATGATTATTTCTTATATTTTTGCCTTAACCTTCTCTGTTCTTTAAGTGCTTCCATTTTTGTTTTAGCGTTAGAAGCAGCTTTCCCATTCACATTAATAATATATGGTCTTGGACCTTTTGTTCTTCCTTTTAAATTTCTTATTGTTACTCTAACCATTTTATTATATCATTTTTAATGATCTATCTTTTATATATTTTTCGGTTTTAAGATAGTCGTATTACATATAAAGAACGACTATTTAATCTTTTTCTATGTATAGAGTTTGTTGCCGAAATGTCGTATTAAGTCTTGCTTTTGCAATTTTAATGTATTCTTCTTCTCTTTCTATTCCTATGAATTTTCTATTGAGTTTTACACAAGCAATTCCTGTTGTTCCTGAACCCATAAATGGGTCTAGGATTGTTGCACCTTCTGGAGAAACTAACTTGATTAAGTATTCCATTAGTTTAATTGGTTTAACAGTTGGATGATTGTTCTTGTATGTTGTATTTCTTCCTTCTGATATTGAACTTGGTTTATTGCTTGTTCCATTTGCAGTTGCAAATGTTATTATCTTATGTTCTTCAAAATCCTCACAACCCAAATTCCTTTCTTTCTTTGATGCTTTTGCACAATAGAAAAATCTTGATGCTCCTCCACCTATATCCTTATCAATACACTCTATTTCTGATTTATTTTTTCTTTGTATCCCATTTCCAAAAATACCATTATCTTGTGATATTTTCATTTTTTTATTTAACCTACCATGTAGAAAACCACTCTGCTCATCCAACATCTTTCCTGCTTCTTCATCTAGGATTATGTTTGCTGGGAAGCGACCTTGTGCAACATAATCACTTGGTGGTCTTGTATCTTTATTATAAATTCCATTAGGTGCAGGGTTTCTCATAATTGAATTTGGATATTTTCCATGTTGATTTTTTCCTTTACTTTCTTTTTCATCTTCTTCATTCTTGAATCCAATCCGACAAGCATCAATATTAATTCCACCTGTTCCCCATTTCAAAACATTTAAAGCAACATTCTTTTCTGATAATGGTTTTCTTGCAACTACTATTGGTTCATTTGCTGGTTTTAATGCTGTTCCCCAACCTTCCCACCTTTCATCATTTTTAGTAATTTTATCAATCTGTTTTCCTATATTCAAACTCTTTGGAAATCCAGAACCATATAACCATTGAATACAATCTCTTATTTCAAAACCTGCATCTTCTATTCCACAAGCTAATCTGTGGTACATTCTTGGAGAACAAGATGCTAATAAGAAAGCACCTGGTTTTAATATTCTTAAACATTCTATTGCCCATTCATTACACCAAACTTGATAACCTACTGCTCCTTTTAAAGAAGTATCATAGGAACCTGCCTGTGCTGCTGCACTTGAAATCATACTTAACCTACTTTTCCTTATTTCTTTTTTAACAACTTTCTTTTTATTATAATATTCTGTATCTTTCTTTATCCTTTCAGGTTTAAAACAATCCCATTCTTTTCCCATAAAACCAATTCCATAAGGTGGGTCTGTTACTATTGCATCAACTGAGTTGTCTGGAAGTTCTTTTAGTTTTTCTATGCAGTCTCCTTGTATTATTTTATTTCCTTTAGACATTTTTCATACTCCTTACTTGTTTTATCCCAAGTATATTTTTTATATTTCTCATAAGCTTTCTTTCCCATCCTTGTCCTTAATGATTTAGAGTTCCATAATAAATCTACATAACATTTAAACTCATCATAGTTATTAGAAATTAAACAAGTCTTAGCATGTTCTACAATCGTTGGCATTTCTTTTATTCTAAAAAGAATAGAAGGTTTTCCACAACAACCAGCTTCTAAAAATATTAATCCAAAACATTCCCATTCACTTGCACTAACAAAGAAAGAACATTCTTGATATAGTTTTATTAGTTCTTCATCACTAACTCTTCCAAGAAACTTAATTTGTTTTTCTCCTTTAGCTGCGAATCTTAATGAGTCTATCTCTGTTCCATAACCTGCTATCTTTAATGGAATCTTTAATTCTTTTGAAACCTTAATTAGTTTTTCAACATGTTTATGTTTTTCTAATCTACCAACATATAACATATAATCTTTATCTTCCCAGGTCGGAGTATACTTTATTTTATCAACACCCTCGTGAATTACTCCTGCCCATTTAACTCCTAACTTCTTACATTCATTTAATAAATAATTAGATATACAAATTACTTTTTCATGTTCTAACATATTCTGAAAATAACTAACAAGTGTTTGTCTAAAGAAATTCTTAGATGGTGGAGAACCATGCCAAGTATAAAATGTATTTATATTAAATCTTTTGAATGCTTGTATTAATCCTAGGTGGTGAATATTATAAACATCTGGTTTTTCTAACTTGTGAAAGTTATAAATAAATCTTCTTAACTTTTCCATGTTCTTAAAATAAAAAAAGTCTTTAGTTTTTCCTGTGAATAATTTATTTAATGGTATCTTAATAAATTTAAAGTTCTCTTCTTTGATATTGGTTTCACCAGCAAGAACAATTACTTGGTGTTTCTTTCCTAGCAATCTTGCAAGGTTGTAGATAACATTATCTGCTCCTCTTCCTTGAAGGAATGTGTCATTTACAAATACTATTTTCATTTTGTTATATTAATACATTTATTTATATTATCATCTTCTTCACAAAACTCTGCAAAGATTTCATGACCCACTTCATGTTTGCAAACTTCATACCCTCTTTCAAAATCCATACCTCTTACATTAACACAGACCCAATCTCCAAACGGGTCTAGCGAAGTTATTCTATTTTTAACATAGGAATAATTAGCATTCTTCATATAGATTCCTTCTAGTTGTTTTTGATAATTATTATAATCATAAACTTCATTCACAATCCATCCTAATAAAAAGAAGAAAATTAATACAGAGATTATTAAAACTGTATTTAACATATTCATTTTATTAACTTCTCCTCTGTTTTAATTCCTAATCTTCTTTGGATTATTCCAGTAATTAATCCAAAACTATGAGAGAGATATAAGATTATAAATAATATTGTTCCTGAAAATATCATTCCACTTCTTTCTCCCCCTTTAGATAATGAGACTCCAATAAAGAATCCAATGAACATCCATAAGAATGTTAAAGATAAAAAGATAGAAGTAAAGATTGTTGTTAACCATATCATTAAAGATAATAAAATTAATCTATTGTTTTTTCTTTTTAGATGTATGTTTGCTAATCCTTCTGTCTTTGAATCTAGGAATGCAAGTTTAATCATATCTTTTAGATTTCTATCTGGATACCAATTCACTAATGCTTTTTTTAGATATTTATATTTTAATCCTAATGAATGTGCTTTAAGATGAAAGAAGTTATCATCAGCTCTCCTGAGATGCTCAGGCCACCCTCCAACTTTCTTCCAAACTGATTTCTTCATAGCAACATGTCTGTTACTTGGTATGTAATCTTCTGTGTTAATGTTATTCCAATCAGGTGTTCTTGATACTAAGAACTTTTCAACCTTATTTGTTGGAACTATCTTCCATCTACCAAAAACAATGTCTGTTTCAGCATCAAATCCATTTAACATTGTTTTAATATAATCTTTATGCAGTTTTGTTGAACTATCTGCTGTGAATATTATTTCTCCTGTTGATTTTTTGATACCATAGTTCCTTGCCTTAGCAATATTGTAGTTTGGTTTGATATATAATTTAATTTTAGAGTAATCTTTGATTATTTCTATGGTTTTATCTGTTGAGCCACCATCTACTATGATTACTTCATTAATTTTGTGTGTTTGTGTTATAATTGAGTCTATTAACTTCTTAATATTCTTTTCTTCATTGTATGTTGGAATTATTATGCTTGTTTTCATTTCTCTGATACCTCTCTCGCTTGTTTAGAGCTGTTCTGAGCAGAGTTCTCACTCAAATCGTCCCAATGTTCCCTCATCCACTTTTCTGCTCTTGTTTTGCCCATGTTTAATATTAATTTTTTAATTTTTGTATTTTTTCTTATCATCTTCTTGTATTTTAACTCCCTTCCAACAATTTTCACATAATGTTTCGTATTTGAACCAAACTACTGATTTTTTTCCACAATATTCACATTTTAGTGCTGTCTTAGGTGTCTTATTCATTTTGCTCTGTCTTGAAAGTGTTGATTTTTATGTGTAATAAGACAGGAAAGACAGCTTAGACACTTATCTGCTACTTCTTCACTAGGAAAGCAACAAGTTCATATTGATGTCTTATCTGTCTTACATGTCTTTTAATTACTAATTCTTTCCCTCCCTTTTGGAGTTTTTCCTAAATCAACTTTATTAAAAACACTTTTTATTTCATTAAATTCAATCAAACTATAATCTCTCATTGAGTTAATAAAAAGAAACAAAACTTTCTTTTTTCTTTTAAATAACCTCCAAAGTTTAGTAAAATTAATACCAAAGAAATCATTATAATCTGAAGTAGTTCTCCCCTTAACTTCTACTAAATATTCTATTCCTTTTTTCTTAGCAATTATATCAAAAGGACTATAAAGTGGGAGGTTACAATTAATTATCTCAAAACCATTTTCAATTAATATTTTTTTTGCTTCTTCTTCAAAACAATCTCCTATCTGTTTTTTAGTTAAACCTTCCATTTTATTCCAAGCCAACACCTAGCATCTCCTCCTTTTCCATCATACAACCAATCAAATCTTTTCTTACCTGCATCTATATTCAACTTCTTCATTGCCTTACTAACTGATTGTTTTGCTAATACTCTATGCCTATTTTCCTTACTCCATTCCATAAACCTATTATAAAATTCTCCAACCATAATATATCCATTAGGGTCTTCTTCAGTATGGTCTTCCATAAACTTTTCTAAGAAATTAGACTTAGCTTCATACTTAGCCATCCTCTCTTCAATAGTTCCTTCATTATGAAATGCTCTATCCTTTAGCAATCCAATAACTAATTCAATACATTTAGCTCCTAAGTTCTCATATTCCTTATCAGTTATCAAACCAAGAACATCAGTCTTCTCATCAAATCTATTCGGGAAATCTATAATCATCCATCTCCTATAAAATCCTAAAGTCTTATCAGTAGTAGGTGGAAGGTTGTTAGTAGCAATAATTATCTTAGCATAATTAACAGCTTCAAAAGGAGTCTTGTTCTTATATTCAAATCCAATAGTATCTTGACCAGTTAATTTTTTTAGTATAGAAGTCTTACTTATCTCACCAAAATTAGTTTCTCCCATCTGACAAACTAACTTTCTATGTAATCTAGTTATCTCAAATCTACTCTTTAATAAAATATCTAACTCAGTAGCACAAACATTATTTGCCCCGATATAATTTTTTAATAACTTAAGAAAACAACTCTTACCATTTAATCCCTCACCATGAAAACAAAACAATCTATGGATAGGATAATCAGGAATCATACAAAAAGCAATAATCTCATATAATGTTTTAACATATTTTTTTCCTACCCATTCTTCAAATAACTTATCCATCACTGGAGTCTCTGTTGAATCTCCTAACTTCCAAGGAATAGGATTAGTAATAAAATATCTAGGAGTAGCTTCAAACCTCTCACCAGTTTCTAAATCTACTATCTGGTCTTTAAATTGCAGCCAGTGTTCTTTCATCTCTTCAGGTCTATTTTTTCTAGCTACTTGCTTCAAAGCATTTATAATCTCAGTTCTTTCTTTAGAACTAACAATGTTAGCATTAGCACAGTTACTTATTTTATTTAATAAATCAATATCATCTTTTAATTCCCATTTCCTTTCTGTGAAATTCCACATCCACCATAAACCACTCTCATCATAATAGGTGGGTAATATAGATATAAATTGTTCAGCTAAATGTTCTTTATCAGTAAACATATGAATAGCTTTTTCAAATTGTTTATCTTCTTTAGATTTATTCTTTTTTCCATCAGGGTCTATAATCATTGAGTTAGTATCATATTTCTTTTTTTCTAAGTTTTCCTTTTCCTTTTCCTTTCTCTTTTCTTCATCACCAATAAAATCCCTACCAGGCATTAACTCTTCAAATGTTTTTAGTTTAATTCCCATCCTTCACCTCCAATTCTTTTATCCTCCTAATATCTATATTCTCTGCATTGTAAAACATTGGACAATCATGACCAAAAATAGGACAAGATTTTTTATCCCTTGAAAAAGGGTATGCTTCAACCATTGCACCATAAGGGCAGTAACCACATTTCTTACAAGGTTTAATTTTATTTTTATTTGATGCTAAAGGTTTTTCTTCATTCTCCCAGATATTCATTCTCTTACCTCCAACTCTTTTATCTCACTAATCCTAATAACCTTAATAGAATTAGTTTTATAATCTAACATCTCTAAATAATCATCATCAGATTTTAAACACTTACCAGTAAATCTAAAATTGTTTTGAAGAAAAATCAGAATCTCTTTTCCTTCACTCTCTTTTAATCTCTCTTTTATTATCTCACTCATTTTACAATCTAAATAAATGAATATTCTTTATAAACTTTATGGAAAAAGTTCCAGTGGAAACTGTCCCACCGAGAGTGGTAACACAAAATAGAAAGGTTTATAAGTAGTAGTAGTTTCTATAAATTATAAAATGAAACAACAAACTAAACAGATTAATAAAAAACAAATTAAAGAAAAAGTTAATCAAAAGATTGATAAATTTATATTAATTCAAAGAACTGTTGATAAACTTAATGAAAAATCTGTGGATATCTTAAACGATATTGTAGATTTAAAAAAACAAGTTGATGAAAGATATTCTTATACAGATTTATTGGAAGAGAAAAGATTAAAACAATATAAAGAAAGAATTGAAGGTCTACTAAACTATTCAGGTTTATCTGAATTTACTAAAGAACTACAATCTAAAAAACAAATTGATAATTCAGTTGTAATGGGAATAGCAAATTTACCCAAGGAGCTATTAAGAGTAGATATACAAAACTCTATTGTTAGAGAATATGTTTGGGGAAATATTACTAAGAAGGAATTATTAGAAGGGAAAAAATATGTCTTATATAATAAGATAGGAATGAAACAAAAAAAGATAGAGGCCGAAGAATGGGAAGTATTAAGTTTATGTTATGGATTAACTGCCCAATTAAATGTAATAAAGAAACATGAAGAATTACTTAAGATTCAAAAACATAAAGATAAATTTTTAGAAACTTATGAGAAATTTGAAAAGGAGATTAAGAATATAATATGATAGGCAACTTAAACATAACAACAGAGATGATAAAAATTGGAGGAGGTATCCTTGCAATATTTTTTATTATGATAATCTGGAATTACTTTTCTAACAAAAGAATAAATAAGAAGATAGAAAAGAAATGGAAAAAAGAAAATGAAAGATATGATAATAGAAATAAAGATACAAAATATTATGAAGACTATGATAAGTTTGCAGATGCTTTAATGAAGAAACTTAATGGAGGAGAATCAAATGCCAACGAAGCATAGTGTTAAAGATGCATGGCAAGATTTTCTTTTAAAATCTGAAGAAGAAGTAAAAAAGGAGATGAAAAAATATGACAAAAAAGAAGGTTCACCTACTTGCATCAGTCCATCCACAGTTTGATGAACTAATGGCAAATCCTCCAGAGGGATTTGAATATACTAAAGTTCAAAGAGCTAAAGCTAAATATCATTCTAACTTCACAGAAAATAGATTAACACTTCATAGAAGATTACTAAAGATATTTCCTTTCTTACCAAGGATGACATCAACAACAACAGATGCAGATATAGTTCATTCTACAAGAGGGATAATACAACTGTTCCAAAGAAAACCATGGATAATTGATATGGAATGTGGAACTATCTTCACTTCATTTAATTACAAGGCAATGCAACATCCAATTACTAAATGGTTAATAATGAAATCCTTAATGTCTAAAAAGTGTAAGAAGATTCTTCCACAATCTTATGCAGCATTAAATACTTTTATTAAATCAATAGGAGAAAAGAATTATGAGAAACTTAAAGATAAAATAGAAGTTCTATATTTAACAATGAGACCTTCAAAGAAAAAGAAAGTAGAAAGAAATGATGGTAAGGTTGTTCTTAGTTTTATTGGAAGAAGTTTCTATGGTAAGGGTGGACAGAATTTATTAACAGCATTTAAAATCTTACAACATAAATATGGAAACCTAGTTCTAAAATATAAAGGATTAATTCCAGACGAGATTAAAAATATGGATATAACTAAAACTCCAGGTATAGAATATATTGATGGACACTTCTCAAGAGATGAACTATTTGAAAAGATGTATCTTAATTCAGACATCTTTGTTCTACCAACCAATAAAGATAATTATGGTGTTGTATTTTTAGAAGCAATGAGTGTGGGACTTCCAATAGTATCAACAACTTCAATGACAGTTCCAGAAATTGTTAAGCATGGTCAAACAGGATTCTTAATACAAACTGATTTCTCTCATGAACATTATTATGAAAATGTTCCAGAGTATGAAAGATTAAGAAAGAAAGTTGATTGGAACATTGTTAA
>JGI10211J14876_10001531_pt1 | contig 10072 bp, 9 predicted proteins | sample Etolagsediment_FD_14876 | JGI IMG/M metagenome (IMG submission 14876)
ATTATTACCAATCCATTCAAAAAAAGCATTGTCCATCATTTTAACAATTTTAATTTCGTACTCTCTTTTACTAAAGAGAGTGCTCTGAACTCTCCTGTAAAATAACGTCATACTTCTCTTCTCTTCTCTTTATATAGATAAAGATTCTTTTAAATTGTTTTGGCAAAAATAAATTTTCTATTTGAGAGAATGATATTTTTATTATAAATAAATATGATTACTCCTAATGTTGTTAAAGCTGATGATAAGATTGGTTTTACTGATAATAAATTGATTAAGCACTTTGGAAGTACGTCGATTAATGATGATTTGTTGAATCGGATTAAAAAGATTTGTGGAGTTGACTATTTACATCCTTTGTTGTCGAGGGGGATGGTATTTTCTCATAGGGATTTAGATAAATTTCTAGATGATATTGAGAAGGGAAAGAGAGTTTATATTTATACAGGTCGTGGTCCATCGACTTCGAGAATGCATTTGGGGGCATTTGGGGCATTTGGTGCCTTTTATGTTGACTAAATATTTACAAGATTTGTTTAAATGTGATGTTTATATTGAATCGAAAAAAAGACAAAGATTTAGGAAAGAAGATGCTCCACATATTTATAAAAATTTACATAATCACGGTTATAAAATGTCTCTAAAAGAAATGGAATTAATTGGTGGATTCTAGAGTTACAACTCAGGTGGATTCTAGAGTTACAACTCAGGTGGATTCTAGAGTTACAACTCAGGTGGATTCTAGAGTTACAACTCATCCATATCCTTGATCATTGTTCGTGCTTCCATCAAACATTGACCTAGGAGATTAAGACCTTTCCACTCCTCCTGTTTCTTACTTTCTGCTTCCTTCTTGGTCATACCAATACCCCAAATCTTGTCGTATCGACTGGCTTCAACCAAGATTTTATCCTTAGTTCCAATAAGAAATTTCTTCAATTTCTTGTTTTGACTGAACTTGAGATAACAACCATTCCTAACGATTTCAACGCGGTGTTTTTTCCACGTTTCTTCATCAAATTTCTTAACTTTACGACCCAAAGATTTACACTCTTTAGGATCATTAGAAGCGAGAATATTCTTAGCACACTTTTTATCTTTGAAAAGAAGAGCTTTACGATACATCATGTACTTTTCATTCGTTGAAAATTCAAGATTATCTAATTCAGGATCTTTAAAAGGTGCTAAGTACCAATTACTTAGACAAGCCTCATTACCATTGTGGTGGTCATAAAAAAATAAAAACTTATCATTCGAAGACATGTATAATATATTATAATTATCTTCTTATGTAAGTTCTCATAAATAAGAACTTAACTGTTTCCTGTAACTTAAAAATTAATTTTTTCTTCGGCATTTGTTAAATAACCTTTTGAAAAATTTACATATTAACATTAAAAATTTTTCAAATTTATTAGGTCTGTGAACGTATATCTGAATATCATCCTCTTCTAGAGAATTTCCGTATTCATCAAAATCTGGATTTTGCAAATTGAATTCTTCTTCCATCATGATCATTTATGTATTATATAATAATTGGCTAAATAAATATCAATTTTTCCAAAATTAAATTTCGCTTCTTACAATATATTAGATAAGATGCAAAACGCTAATAATAAAAAACAATCTAATTTCAATAAATATAAAGCCGCGTTAGAAAAAGTCCGTCAAGAACTGAAGAAAAAAGGTGAATTATCCGAAAAAATCAGAACAAATAACGCAATAAGCAAAGAAAAACTCAATCAACTAAGACGTCTTAAAATTGCAGCGGAAAAAGAACAAAAAATAAATGTTAATCCTAAAAATAGTAATAAATTCAAAAATATAACTACAACAAAGAAAAACAATACTGGTCAAGGAAAGAATAACAACCAAGAATATAATAACAATAACAACCAAGAATATAATAACAATAACAACCAAGAATATAATAACAATAACAACCAAAAATATAATGACAATAACAATCAAGGATATAAGAATAATAACAACAATAACTATTACACTAGTACAAGTAATTTTAGTGGAGGTTCAAAACAATATTTACACAAAAATGGGAAAGTATATATAAATATTGTTGGTGTAGGTGAAAGAATGATAAGATATCAAAAAAATGGTAAACGTTTTGTCTTAGTTAGAGGTAAAAAAATATTATTTTAGAACTAGGGTTTATTAAGTTTCTTTCTTTGTTCGTCTTCTGATTCCATATCCGAAGAAATCTGTAATTGTTTTCTTCTTCAATCTCTTATTTGAATAATTCCTTTTCAAGTCTTCAACTAACTTTTCAGGATCTTTTCTGAACAGTTCGAATATCTGAAACACAGGTTTTTCGATCTGTCTTTCAAGATAATACATATAATCAATCATCAAATCATTCTCTTTGATATAATTCGGATCTTCTACAATATCTCCCTGAATCAATTTCGTTGACAATTGTTTCTTACATTTATCCATGTGAATAACACCATATTTATCCTTTCTCTTCTTGTGCTTATGGAAGCAATGTTTGCAATAATATCCGGTACAAGTTGGACATTGTGTAATACTCATCTTTCCATTATCCAATTTCTTCTCAGGTTTCTTACAGAATCGGCACAGATTCCTACACATTGTATGATGATTAATCAAACAAGTCTTACAATACAAATCCATACAGAATACACACTTACACTTCTCCTTATCAACCTCTGTTCCACATTTCTTACATTTCAAGTTAGAAACATCAATGAAACAATATGGCAATCTATCATTCGATTGAGGTTTGTTTCCAGGATCACGTTCACCAATACGATCAGCCAACATTTTATGTGGAATCGTAGTAGGATTAGAATAATCAGCCTTCAAACTCTTACTAATAATCAACTTACTAATATCAACCTTTCCATCAAGCAACTCCTTAACCTTCTCTCTAAAGAATTCATAAGAACCCTTGATGTCACGCTTATTCATCAAATAATCAATAATTCCACCATAAACTTCTTTAACAATTGGAGCATTATCACGTCTCTTAAGAACGATACCCATACTCGTTTGTTTGAACTTATCTGGTGAATATTCATATTTGTTTCCAACATACCTCTTCTTACTGAAAATCATGAAAGGCCAGAACACCTTCTCATACTCTAAATCTTGAGGCTTCTTCAACTTAGATGTTACATATTTACCAGCCTCTTTTCCAACTTCAATTGTCAATTTCATCATCTCTCTATCATCAATTTTACCATTTGGATAGTTTTTTGAATATTCCTTTTTAATGTAGTCAGTGAAATTGATGAACACACTGTCTGTATTCTTCACGATAATATTTCCAATACCAGCTTGAAAATTACCTTCTTCTGTTTCCAAATCATATACATAAACGTCTTCATTAATTTTATCAATTTCTTCACAATTAATTATGAAAGATTCATCCTCTTTTTCATCAAGATAACCTTCAATATAATATTCATTCTCGAATTCAGATCTAATTCTAACTTTATATCCGATTTGTCTCAATCGTAAAACTAATTGAGATGCCTCCAATTTACTATTGATTGTATAACCAGTTGTTGAATGATCCGTAAATTGAATATTTTTATCAATTATTACATCTGGATAACCAGTTAACAATTTTGTTTGATTAATCTTAACATCTTTCGGTTTAATAATCTCACAATCCTCATTCAACAAACTGTGATCCTCTGTCACACAAACAATACCAGTACTTGTTGCTACTCTATAAATCTTCTTACTTGTTTTGTGCCGAATTACCTTTTTAATTTTAGTCCAACCATTATTAGACCAAACAAGATATTTATCACACTTACTCTTCTGTTTATTATTTCTACCATTATCAAATGGTTTAAAATTCTCATACTCTTCCCATTCCTCACCCAAAGTCTCGATTGTTTTAATTACAATCTGATTCGTTTCAATATCTTTTAACAAGATAGGTTCATCTCCCAATACACTGTCTCCATACACAAGTTTACTGCCTTTATATTTTTCTAAAGTGTAATCCCTTGCATATAGAACCATTTTCCTTCCAGTTGCTGTTGTTGAAGCGGCTAATTCTTTGAAGCAAATTGAGGATGTTGAAGCACCAACTTGTCCATACAAACTGTTACAAGTAACTTTAAATGCCAACTGACGACCATCAAGAATTCCTTTTTGGAAGTCATTGTATTTATCTTTTACTTCTACGATATCATCTTTATTAACGGTTTCGGAGTGGCCTTCAACTGTTTTGAAAGTGTAAACACCATCTTCTTCTTTGAGTAATCCCAAATATTCTTTTCCATCTTTATCCACTCCGATTTTATACTTAATTTTGCTTCTTGTATCGCGCCGAGCTTTTAATAAAGCCATTTCAATACGAGGCAAAACAGATTTTTCACCGGTTTTCTTCTCAGCAAATCTACAGATTTTGTAACCAACTTTCTTCTTATCATCAGCAATACCCTGATAGATATCATATTCAATATCTACATAATCATAATCAGGTAGATTATCATATTTCTCAATAATTGTATTCTTTCGCAATTCATAAACAGCTTTACTCGTTTTAGTTGCTTCTTTAACAATGTAATACTCCTTAAATCCAACACAAGAGTCATGGGAAATATTCTCAGCAATCATTGAAGATGGATATAAAGAAGCATAATCCATAACGGCTACTGGTTCTGTGTACAAACCAGGTTCTGGAACAAAGACAATGGCACCCTCATAAGAATTCTGATCGATATCTTCTGGGCTCAAAACTTTAATCAAGAATCCCTCTTCTGTACACTGTTTTACAACCAAACTGAAAATCTTAATTCCTTGACCACGTAAAAACAAATACGAAAAAGGAATTGAACAAACGTTACCCATAGCGACATTATTTGGAATTGCCTGTAATTTATTCAAAAGCTTATTACACAAAGCACAATCTTGAACACAATACGTAGCAATCTCTTTAATATCTTTGGATGTACCCCTTCTGAAGTTTTCGAAAATCTGGTTTGGTTTTAAATCTTCTTTATTTAAACCCATGAATTTCTCTGCAACTGCATCAAGTTTGTAAGAAGTCAAGTTATAATCTTTCTGAATCAATTTAAACAAATCAATTTGTACAATACCTTGAATATCAATATAATACAAAAAGTTTTGTCCAAGAGCCGAAGATCTTAACTCTTTTTCTACGAATTTTACTTTCGGTTTCTCATCGGGTCCAGTACAAAGAGTACGAGATAAAGTTTTGAACATTAAATCATGATAAGGTTTACAACTTCCACCATTACCATTTAAAGCTCGAAAATAAATGTACTTCCAATCAAAACCCCAGATGTTGTAACCAGTCATAACATCTGGATCAAGGCTTCGAATAAATTTACACCAACCAATCACCAAATCTTTCTCATTTTCAAATTCCTCAACAGTTGTACCTTCAATCTTGTCACACTTCTTCAAAGTAGCAATATATTTATGTATTTCATCACTACCGAAGATATTAATGGTTGTACCAATTTGAATGATTTTGTCTTCAGGTCTTGCTTCATTTGGGAAAGTACCATCACAACTTGTACACTCAATATCGTAAGATGCAACTACAAATTTGCCAATTTTATCTAAATCGATTGGTTCAACATTTGTGTAATGCATTGAGCAATCAATTTGACAACGAGTTTTCTTTGGATAATTCATTGAGTATTTTCCATATGGTAATTTGATCCAACCAACCGGTTTGATATTTTTAGAATGGAAAAATCGCAACATTGGTGTGATATTCGACTCATACATCAATCTTCCAAAATCGTAATCCTCACCAGAAACCCTAATTGGATTATCTGAAGATTCTCGAACCACCTTACGGTAAGAGTAAAATCCACTCAAATTCTTGAAAACAAGCTTGATGAAAAAACTCTTTTCGTAATTACAGAATCCGTAATATGGAATCCTTTTAATAACAGTGAATTTAATCAGAGATTTTCTACTGTATTTATTCACACGTTCCTCCAATTGCATTTTAAATAATTTCACTGAATTTCTTGTCCAACCATCAGGTACTCTTAAGAAGAAAAAAGGTTGAAAACCTTTGAAATCAATGCTGATTGAATGGCCCTCTTCTGTAATACCGTAAGCTTTAATTACGTACTCTTTCTCTTTGAACCATTTCTTTTTTCCACCATTTTCACTATCCGAAGAACTACTATCGTCTTCATCTATAATAACATCACTTTCCGTCCAGTCATTCAACTGAACAATTAAGTCGTTTTTATGGTTAGTAAACTCTGGTCTTAACATTATAAGATAATGTAAACTATATTTTAAACCATTGCATGTTTTCTGAAACTCATTTTTTTTATTTTTGAAACAAAACTTCGTCCCAATTTTTTTTTATAAGAGGATTTTGTTGGTACATAACTCTCGTACTTAACAAGTGATGTCAACTTCTAAAAGTTGACTCCCCATGCAACTATAAAATTCGCAAAGAGTTACACCCTTCATTACTTCTTAGAACGTCGACGTTTTTTGAAATGTTTCATCATATTTTTAACGAAATTTCCGTGACCGAGATTAGATCCGTTTATCTCTCTCGGATTGTCGTAATCAACCTTATTTTCATCACCTGTTGAGGCGAAGATCGTGTCATAAATAGAATCAGTTCCGTAATGCAAAGGCATGTTGAATATATGTATTCAGTAAAATTTAAGAATTTGTCCGTCAATTTTTTTTAAAATGTGTTCCAAATATATTTAAAAATTGATTTATAATATTTATAATAGTATTATTATGAATAATAGAGTTATGGATAAACGTAGTGGTATATTAAATAGTGGAAATACATGTTTCATGAACACCGCTCTTCAATGTTTAGCAAATGTTGGTGATTTGACGAATTATATTTATTCTGATAATTACATGGCTGATCTGAATCGGGGGTGTAAAGAATCTTCTGTTACATTTGAATATAGTAAATTGTTGACAGATATAATGAAAGGTGAAGGATACGTTAATGCTGGTGATTTCATTCGTATTTTTTGTAGGGTAAATCGTGATTTAGAGATTGCTCATAAAATGATGATGCGTCAACAATGTGATACATATGACTTTATGATTAAACTCATTGATATTATTCACGTTTCCCTTCAAGAGGAAGTTGATATTGAAATAAAAGGAACGCCCAAAAATGATTATGAACGGTTGAAGGTTAAATCAATTAAATCTTGGATTAAGTCAATTAAAAATGAGTATTCTGAGATGATTGATTTGTTTTTTGGTCAATATATTAATGAAACACATAGCGTTGGCAGTGAATCAAAACTTTTGGCTAGAACTTTTGATAAATTCAATAGTTTATCATTGGAGATTTACAACAGTGAAGATGGATTTGTAGCATCTTCTTTGTATGATTGTTTGGATTATCATTGTAAAGTTCATGAGATGAGTGGTGATAATCAATACGAAATTGGAAATACAAAGGAGTATGTGGATGCTAATCGTAGGATGAGTTTTTGGAAATTGCCAAAATATTTGATTGTTTGTTTGAAGAGATTTGGATTTAGTGGTCATGGTAGAAAGATTAATACGTGTATTGATTTTCCGATTGATGATCTTGATTTGAATAAATACATCTATCACGGTGATATGAAGGTGAAAGGTAAAGAAAGTAGTAAATATTCTTTAATTGCGGTTGCCAATCATATCGGTGGTAGTTTGGATAGTGGACATTATTATGCGATGAATAGAATTGTTGGAACTGATAAATGGGTGTTATATAATGATGAAACGGTACGTGAAATTAGTTATCATACACCCGAACAGTTGAAACAAAGGATTGTTTCTAAAAATGCGTACGTTCTTATTTATGCTCGAATTTAAAATCTTGTATAAATTATAGTTATTATAATGAGTTCTAACGGAAGAAAATGTGGTTCAAACTCATCATCCACCGTACCAAGAGTAAATTCTGGTAAGGGAGGATCTAAGAAATTTTTACACATGCTTTTAGTCATTGTTTTAGTATTAGTCATAACTTATATTTTTGTATTTACTGTTAAATATTTAATTACAAGTTGTTATACAAAGAAAACATATTTAGAGTATTTATTTGGATTCGATTTTGAAGGTGTATGTTTATATCAATATCCTCCAGCAAGTCAAAAAGAAAGACAAGTTGAGGATGAAAAGGAAGTTTTCCATGTTGGTCATCAGGTATTAACATATGATCAAGCTAAATGTAAATGTGAGGCTTATGGTGGAAGATTAGCAACAAAGAATGAAGTAATTAAAGCTTATAATAAGGGTGCAAATTGGTGTACATATGGTTGGACTGATGGTCAAAATGCATATTATCCAGTTCAGAAATGTTATTGGGATGATTTACAGAATGATCCTACAAAGAAAGATTCATGTGGACATCCTGGAATAAATGGTGGTCATTTTGCGAATCCATTATTGAAATTTGGTGCTAATTGTTATGGGGTAAAACCGGGTGGTTCAGTTGCAACACCAAAGATTCCATATTGTGAAGAGACACAATTTTGTGATAGAAGAGAGAATGCTTCTGCATCTGAGGAGAGTACACTTGATGATATTGTTCCATTCAATAACAAGGTGTGGTCAAAATATTCCGTGTAAATTAAAGGATAATTAAAGGATAATTTATAATATATTATAATTAAAATATTAATTATAATATATGAACATAATAAGTCCATTAGATCGTGAATTACCATTTGACGAAAAAATTATTCATGAGTATTTACATTTTAATTCGAAAAAATTTAAATTTAATACTGGTCAAAGTATATTACAAAAAAATAAAAATGGGACGGTAAAAAGTATTCCTATTGGTAAATTAGTTAGTTCTGGTGCATTTGGATTTGTATATTTTGTAGGTGATTATGTTTATAAAAAATTTAAAAATGAAGCATTAAAAAATGAAGAACTATTTTATAGTATGAAAATAGTACAAAAAAATATACCTAATATTATCCCCATAAAAAACGTTATTGATTCAAAATCAATGATAATTATGCCAAAGGTAAACGGAGATTTACATACACTTCTTAATTTTTTAAGACCATCCAAAAAATATAAATACCCAGATAATCTTGGATATGATATTTTTATATATGATGTTATTAATTCTTTAGCAAATACATTATATATCGCCTCTAAAAAAGGATTATATTATATTGATTCAAAACTTCAAAATTTTTTATGTTTAATAACAGGTAAACATGAGTTTAAAATAATTGTAGGTGATATTGGTTCTTTTATTTATTATGAAACTGGACAAAAAATATATCCTTCCTCTTTAGCTTCAACATATCCTCCACCAAATACCTATAGACATGATCGCAAAAAAGGTATTATTCCAAATTTTACTAAACACAAACATAATTCACCAAACGAAGATTATGGCAAATATTTGGATAAAATTTTAGTCTGGTCATTGGGAATAACTTTTTTAAATATTTTACTATTCTTAATTTATGATATTGGTATGACACAAAAAATATTAAAACTATCATATTCTTATATCAATAAAGGCCCAAAGTATTTTAATGAATTAATTACAGATTTAACACAAAAAATTTATAAAAAATATGGATCTAATCGTTTTTTAATATCATCAGCTATTTTGCAAATTGTTAATGATATGCTTTTGACCAACCCTAAGCATAGACCATCTATGGAAGTTGTTATACAAAGACTTGGTAAAATTAATAAATCAATCATTACCATCCAAAAAAAAGTAAGAAATTTCATCGAGAGAGAAAAACACAAAAATAGCAGTGGTAATGGTAATGGTAATGGTAATGGTAATGGCAATGGTAATGGTAATGATAATGGTAATGGTAATGATAATGGTAATGGTAATGGTAATGGTAATGGTAATGGTAATGACAATGGTAATGGTAATGGTAATGGTAATGGTAATGGTAATGGTAATGGTAATGGTAATGGTAATGGTAATGGTAATGGCAATGGTAATGGCAATGGTAATGGTAATGGTAATGGTAATGGTAATGGTAATGGTAATGGTAATGGTAATGGTAATGGTAATGGTAATGGTAATGGTAATGGTAATGGTAATGGTAAT
>JGI10211J14876_10001534_pt1 | contig 10065 bp, 7 predicted proteins | sample Etolagsediment_FD_14876 | JGI IMG/M metagenome (IMG submission 14876)
AGCATATTTTCTTAAGGGGAGGGTAAAATCCCTTCCTGTCTGATGTTCTCCTCTGACATGGCGGGAAAAGCTATGCCCGGGAGTATGCATAAGGCTGATTTTTCCTTGCCGTCTGAAGAATTTGACGCCACACTTCTCGAGAAATGCTATCTGGTCTCCAGACTCTTGTGTCACTATTTTTACCAATCTCTGATCATTAATAAACCGACCCCCAATTATGCTATCCTTTGTATGCACATCGGGATTATCGCTCGAATCTCCTAATCCTGTTGCAACGGCAAAGGTACCTTTCGAGATAAAAGTATTATTCCCGAATCCTACCCGGGATTTGGAAACAATCGTGACATCGGCACCTCTTTCTTTGGCCTCGATAGCAGCCCTTAGTCCTGAACCTCCCCCACCAATAACCAATATATCACATGATAGGATATTGAAATTTCTCAAGGAAGTTTTCCACCTCTAAAAACAATGATTCACTCTTAGGGAAAACCTTGACATGCTTGGTCTATAAATATTGCTCGTTATTCCCCTTTTGCCGCCCTTACCATGGCCTCAATATTTTCCGGAGGTGCAATAGCGGGTATGGCGCAACCACCTGAGAGTATAAAATGAGAGGGGCCAATTGCAGAAATAAGGTCCCGTGCCTCCTCATAGACCTCATCAGCATTTTTAAAGACAAGTGTGTCTGTAGGATTTAAATTTCCTATTAAACAGACTCTGTCTCCGAGCACCTTTTTGGCATAGACAAAATCCACCTTATGATCAAGGCTTAAACCATCTACGCCTGTTAAAGCCAGCGACTCCAACCTATCACTAGTATCACCACATATATGCATGGTGACCTTAACACCCATCCTTTTAATGGCCTCAACTACTCTCTTGGTGTAGGGAAGGCCAAACTCCTCCCATACCTTCACTGATACAGCATCTCCTGATGAGGTTGGATCAGATAGGTGAACAATATCAGCACCTGCATGTACACATGCTATGCCATAATATATCTGGCTTAAGGTGGTAATCTCCAGCAACTCCTTTACCTTATCAGGCCTCCTGTAGATATCCCTCATTAAATTGTCAACTCCCCTTAGCATATTTGCATGTCTGAAAGGGGCTTGAATATAGGAAATAACAGGAACCTGTTTGGCAAATACCCCCTTAAGTTGTCTTATCCCCTCAAGTATAACTGGAAGCCGGCCATCCCTCCAGGGATTTGGAATTCTTAATTGGGGAAGATCTCTATCATAATCCTTAACAACATGATCAATAATTGATGGACTATCATCCTCTTTTATCTCCAGTTTGCACCCCATGGCCTCAGATTCTGCATGAATAGCTGCTAAATCCCTAACTGTGTCATACCCGAATTTTTTAATACAAAAAAACTGTGTGCAAACATGTTTTGCCACATCCTGAATTACTTCTGACACTTTAAAACCAGCCTGTCTAATCGCCCAGTCCCTAACTAAAGGAAATACAGGAATCCTGTCAGGCCTCTTCCCCTCAAGGGCCATCATTATTCTTTTATAGGAACTCATTGTGCTTTTACCTGCCATGGTTAATCGAATACCTCCTTATAGTTATCCCCTTACCAAATAGCCCTTAAATATTTTACCAAGGTGAGGTGTTTGATAAAGGATTATTGAAAAAAGCAGGACTATACCTAAGAGATCCGTTTTGTATCCAGGAATAATAAGGCTTAAAGAGGTTCCAAATAGTATAATTCTAAGCAAAAAAGGAACCTTTCTGCCCATAAAGTTTTGTACTGCCGCGGCAAGAGCGAATACACCAAGTAACGCCGTTAAGGAAACCCAGATGATCTGCCAAAAATTCCCTATCATAAGAAGGGCATTATTATAGACGAATATATAGGGGAGAATAAAGATCACTATAGCCAGACGGCAGGCAGTAAGGGCAGTCTTCATCATAGGGGAATCAGCAATTCCTGCGGCAATAAAGGCATCTGGGGCCATCGGGGGTGTAATTCCGGCAATGGTGCCAAAGTAAAACACAAAAAGATGTGCAGCAATGGGATAGACACCCATCTTTATAAGGGCTGGCACGACTAAAATTGCTAAGATAATATAGGCAGCAACAGGCGGCACACCCATGCCCAGAATAATGGATGCAACCATAGTCATCAAAAGAAGTATAAAAAGGCTCCCGTGTGAAAGTTCAATCAAAATAGAAGACAACATTAAACCCAAACCAGTAAGGGTGATCATACCCACGACAATCCCCCCGAGAGATAAAATAGCCACCACAGGAGCTGCTGTTAATGCTCCCTTTTCAAGACCTGTTAGAATCTTTGACAGAGACATCCGAGTGTTTTTTCGCATCATAGATATCAGAGGGATGCTAATATTTGCCCACAGGGCCGCCCTGGTAACAGAACTCCTCTCAACACCCAGAAAATAGATCAACACGAGAAGAGGAATAAAAAAATGCCACCCATCTTTGAGCGTCTTTCTCAGGGGAGGGATTTCTTCCTGTTTAAGACCGACGAGCCCTATCTTTTGCGCCTCAATGTCAACCATTAAAAAGAGTCCGAGATAATAGAGAACAGCCATCAATATGGACGCCTTTATGATAACAAGGTAGTTGACACCTAAAATCTCCATCATAATGAACACAGCGCTCCCCATAATAGGTGGCATCAACAGACCACCAGCGCTGGAGACAGTTTCAACCGCGCCGGCAAAATAAGGAGGATACCCTGCCCTTTTCATAAGTGGAATAGTGATCTGCCCTGTTCCAGCAACATTGGCAGTGCCGCTTCCGGAGAGCATACCAAACAGAGAGCTTGCCACTATAGCAATCTTTGCAGGTCCACCCCTGAATTTACCACAAATGCCATATGCAAAATTTATAAAAAACTCCCCGCCGCCTGCCTCCCTGAGCAAGGCACCAAAAAGTATAAACAGAAAAATAAAGGTTGCTGAAATCCCGGCAAGCATTCCAAAAACACCATCCGCTGTGATGAACATGGTATCTATTATACGGTCGGTCCCATAATTTTTATGCGCAAAAAGGCCAGGCATAATCTCCCCAAAACGAGCATAAAGGAGAATAAGGACAGCAACTGAGGGAAAGGCCCAGCCCAGGGCCCTTCTTGTGCCCTCAATCAAGAGGATGATGAAAATGCCTCCCATAATGAGTTCATGTAATGGAGGCTCTAACCCCATAGCCCCCATCTTCCTGAACCAATTAAACATAACATACACACCACAGATTAGGATGATAGATGCAGTAATAACACTGTCTATGCTCAATCGGTCCTTTCTGCTCCTTTTGCTTATTGGGTAGACAAGAAATATCAAAATAAAGCCCAGGGTAACGTGGGGAACCCTCTGGTTCATGGCCGTAAATTGGAAATAACCAGTATAGAGCTGAAACAGACTCATTCCGATAGCAATCCATCTTACCAGTTGAGCGGACCATCCTTTGAGCTGTCTCTGCCTTGTGCTGACTGTACTCGATTTTTTCGATTGTATCGACTCTTTATCCATGCCGCACCTTTTTTCCATAATCAAAGGGCATAGAGAAAAATCTCTATGCCCTATATTCAACAAATCATCTTATTGATACTGGGCCATTTTATCCCAGATACCCCTTTCCTTGTAATACTTAATAGCACCCGGATGATATCCTACCGGTACCGACTTTGAACCCCTGAAGGCATTTTCAACCGTATACTTTTTTGCCATGGGATGTATGGCATTTCTTTCCTCTGAATTATCATAAACGGCCTTTATTATCTTGTAAACAATATCCTCAGGCAAATCAGTTCTGCAGAGCCACATCTGGGGAAGCACATAGGTGTGAACATCCTTATCAATCCCTTTGTAGGTTCCAGCCGGAAAAACGAAGGGCGTCACATTGGGATATTTGGCCTGCAATTTTTTTAACACTTCCGGATCTGTCTCTAAAAGTCGGATAGGAATATCCCTGGCCAACTCCATGACAGCTGGAATAGGATATCCTGCCGCGATAAGGCCTGCATCAATGGTATTATCCCTGATTCCCCTTGTTATTTCATGAAAGGCGATATACTTGGGCTTTATATCCTTAAAGGTTATCCCCCACCCTGCAGCCAGATGTTTCTTTGACCAGATATTCAGGGTGGCGCTTCCAGCCGGGCCTACACCAATCACCTTCCCTTTAAAATCATAACAGGATTTAATCGGAGAGTCCTTTCGTACAATCCAATGGGTATCGCTGGTATGGCCCACGGCAACCAGTCTCAGTTTGTCTACATCCATACCCTGGCTTTTCAAGCCAGCCACAGTTCCCATGCTGGCCAGACCCATATCCATCTTACCTCTAATTAGGTATCGAGCATTTTCTGTAGAGGCCGCTGTTGACTCTGCGGTGACTCTCACTCCTTTAACATTCTTGTTGATGATCGCAGCAAAGCCCGCTCCGAGAAAGTAATAGGTCCCTGCAGGGCTTCCTGTGCCAAGAGATAAAAATTTAACAGCACTGGCATTTCCAGGTGCAAATATAATGATTGAAATTATAAAAATTATTGCTGTCAAAAAAGAAAAACTTTTTAATCTCATCTTCTCATACTCCTTTCTTATAAAGGTTTTACAGTTCTTCCACCTTTACCGTAAGACTATCGGGAACACTGCTAAAATACATAGGAAAGGTTCTCACCTTCTCCGCTCCTGGCTTTATAACAGGAGGTTTTCCTTTTCTGGGGAAAAATCCTCCGGAAGAAACACCGTCTGGCAGAAAAATACTTACTCTGTAACGCTTGTCTTTGTCAGAGATATTTTTAATACCAACTTTAACATGAAATTTTGGTCCTCCGCTAAACTTCGACTTTTTCATAAAATATTTGAGTGTACTGATTTCTGCCGAAGGACAAACCTTTAATGTTGCAACAGGACCCTCACCTTTCTTTGGTGCAGTTGCACACCCAGAAGTCAACACAAATCCAACACATACTATGACTGCCAAAATAATCACTGAAAATAAAGAATTACGTTTAAATCTCTCCATCTTGCTTCCTCCCTTCTTTTTGTATTAAATATCTCTCATTGAGAGACTACTTCAAGCATTAGCCTTATATATGCCTGCTAAAATGTAACCACTCACCTCCTTTCTTTCTCAACTTTTCTCTATCGCACTTTACAGGTAATCTAAGATTTCACTTATATCCTTTTTCTTGTCCAGATTGAAAATAAAATCTGTAATAATCTCATTGTTTGTAATCAGAGATGATTTATGAGAATATTCAAGGCATTGTTTAAATTTATCCGCACACTCTTCAAACGTCATAGGCCGCAAAGGACTTCCTTTTAGGGTATTTACTTTAAAGGAAATGCTCTCTCCTTGTAACATCCTGATTACCATGTTTGCACAAGAGATATCATTAGCAGATATTTCAGGGTCTATCAAGACCCTAACCTTTTTAGCAAGCTCCAATAGCGAGGAATCCTTTTTGACTGTATCCGAGGTAAAGTCATTTAAGAAAACTTTTCCTTTTTTTAATGCGACTGCTACCGTATACGGGATGCTAAACTGGGCGTCAACCTGAGGATTAGCCCTGATTATAAATGGACCACCAACCATGTCAGAAACCATTTTTGATACATAAACTACGACTTCAGCAATACCTTCCACATCTATGTGGTGAGAGGTATATAATTCCAAGGCAGCGTCTATAGAAGCGTGGGTCATGCGACAGCAGGGATATGGCTTGATACTCAAATCCATCACACCAAAATGGTCGCCAAGGTTCTCGACTACCTTTTCTTCTTTTACTTTACCCCTTTCATATAGTTTAAAGAAACCATACTCACCCATAAATACATTCGTAGCCCCTGTAACCCCTTGAGATGCCAGGGCAGCACTGATAACTGCACTTCTTGCAGAAAAGCCTGGCTGCATTCTCTTTACTAAACCCCCGTCAACTAGACACTGCGCATTCCCTGCAGTCTGGCTGTAAGTAATGCCAAGGGTATGTACTATTTCTTTCTTGCCTCCGTTTAAGATTTTTGCTGCAGCTGCAGCTGCACCAAAGGAACCACATGTTGCAGTCCGTATCCATGAAAGGGGAGATAGTATTGCTGAGCCAATCCTGCATGTTATATCGACTCCCAATGCAACAGCGGTAATAAATTCTTTTCCACTCACCTTTCCTTTATCTTCAGCTATTGCAAGGGCAGCCGGAATGGATGAAACATGTGCATGCATAGCGGAGCTATCAAGGGTATCATCAAAATCAAGGGCATGCATCATCACACTATTTGCAAATGCAGCCTCGGGAGGTGAAACCTTGTCTCCATAATAAACAATGGTAGATCCGTCATTATTTGAGGACCATTTTTTTACCAGGTCTACCGCCTCTTTACAGCCTGGCTCCCTTGCGCCTGCAAGGCCAACACCAAGGGTGTCAAGGATAAATTTCTTTGTCTCATCAATAACATCTTTGGGGAGTGTATTAAAATTTGTTTCAGACACATACCGAACTAATTTTTCTGCAATAACATCCATGTAATCACCTTAATGAAATATATTAATCTTTGGGTCTCAACTAGAACAGAGGCGAAATATTAGCCTAAGTTTTTGTCATGACGGTTAAAAACAGATACGCAAAACGCGCAAAAATTTCATAGGCTAAATTCAGGCAATTAGTAAGACATTTTAGGCAAGCCAGATGCCCACACAATAGCCTCATTAATCTAATTAGTCGTCCCTGAAAAACAGGGCTACAGCATTATTTCATGATAACATTTACTGTACCGATGCCACTACCTGGCTCCGATGAATGCTAAAAAATAAAAACAAATAATCAAGAAGCTGTCTCATCAGCTTCCTGAAGTTGAATGCTGCGGCGGCCAGCATCAGATTGATGCTATCACCCATGCTCCCTTTTAGTTAGTTCCGCATCAATCTAATCTGTAGTCTGATTTTAGATGGCCGATAATGGGCTCAATGCCTGCTCTTCTTCGGAACCCCTTTCTGGCCTTTTGTTTTTGATAGGTGGTTGCTTTCTTTCCTAGATTTTTAGGGATTTCTATTGCGGTGCCATCAATAGTCCTTTTTCCACGATATCCCCGGTCACAAATGGCAACCGTTGGTCTTCGACCCACAAATTCCGTAGTTTGTGTGAGTGTCTCGGGCAATGTATGACCGTCGTATTTGTTCTTTGAAAAATGAACAGCCCCCACGATGATGCCGCTTTTCTTTGTCACGACGATAGAGGCTTTAGAACCAAACTCATACTTCTTGTGGTCTTTTCCCTTACTGATGCAGTACACCTGAGGTTCATGGATGCTGTAGATCTTGTTGGTGCTGTTTCTCTTTTGCTCCAGAATCTGTTGGAAGATCTTCATCTGTTGAGCGTATCTTCCTAAAGATGAGGCCGGAAGTTTTCTCTCAAGCTCTCTGACTAATCGACCAGCAATGGTTTTGAGTTTTCTCTGAGCAGCAACTGCTTTCTTTTTATTCTTTGGATGATTCCGAAACCGTTGGGCACACATTAATTTCTTGGTTGTTCTTCGATAACTCTGCCGAAGTTCAATGGCCTCTTTTTCAGCAATCGATACACACTGCTCAATGATGCGTTTGTACAGTTTGGTATCGGTTGGAAAGGTGATATTCTTCTCTTGTACGGTGGTATCCACCAGGACTTCCTTCTCTTTAGCTTTGTTCCCGTGAAGATCAATGGATACCTGAAAGATCTTTTGTACGCCTTCCGCACCGATACGCTTTCGGAAATAGACAAGATCAGTAGGATGGCAGGGAAACTCCCATTGGAATACTGTTTCTCCGCTGAAGAACTGAAAATAGGGATTTTCAACCCATCGCTCCACTATCGTTTCATCTGAGAGATCATAGAGCTGTTTCAAGATCAGTAAAGACACCATTAAGCGTATCGGCTTTGCAGGTCTCCCTGTGTGATGATAAAGATCAGTAAAATGATCTTCCAGTTCATGCCAAGGAATATGTTTGGCCAGTGTGCACAATGGGTGCTTTGGATTGATGAGATTTTCTAACTGTTGCCGATACAGATGAAACTGTGCCCTATTCGGGGGGTTTCCTTTCATTATCAGAGCCTCAAAATAGTGATTTTTTCTCCAAGGTTTTGAGGCATATACTATCATTTTATAGCAAAATTATCCAGGGTTATTTTACATTTTTATAAATTATATCAACAGATTATCCTGTTTTTCAGGGTCGACGAAATAAACAGGAATACTGTTAACAGATATTGTACGTTAATCAGAAAACGTATCGCCATATTTTGCGAACAACAATCTCCCTTTAAAGGTAAAATAGAAGTTGATGAATCCTGCTTCGGTGTTAAGCGAATGAACTACCCTGCAGCAAGCCGCAGGGTATCAATCAAATAATTTTAACTGTCTAAGTGCTGTTTTGGGGTACCCTTGCTCTTGGATATATTTCTCTACAGTTTCCCAATTGGCTCGTTCGCCAACGGTGGCGACATAATAGCCATCTGTCCAAAACTCCCCGCCCCAGAGCTCTTTTTCACCGTGGGTTTCTTTTGAAATATTTATCGGGCGGTGATGCTCTTAAATATTTGCACAATTCTGCCTGGCGCTACCTTGGGGTGAGCGCTGCAGAGCAAGTGAATATGGTCTTTATCGGCACCGATTACTTCCATCTCTATGGCGTACCGTTCGGTGATCGCTTCAGCAGTTTCCATGATTATGGTGGTCACTTCGGTGTCTACAATGGCTTTTCGATATTTTACAAGAAATACAATATGATAGTGTATCTGCCATGCACAGTGATAGCCTTTATGAACTTTTTCATTACTCATGACCGCTGTGTATCACAGGGCTATCCCCGTAGCAAGCTACGGGGAATTACAAGTTAAAAATGTTCAGAGAAAACCCTCTGTTCCAGTTAAGACCTAAAATTCATTATACTAGTAAAAACAGTCTACTTGTCATGGGATTTGGTCCATTTCTGCCATATCCGGGTCATGCAGTGGGATTATGATATCAGCTATTTGTTTGACTTTAAGTACGCTCTCATACGCCTTGAAGAGATCAGTATGAATCCCAGGGGCAATAACAGGATAACTCGCAAATGGTGATATTTTTATTTTTACATCCTCCGGTGGATCAAAATTCTCCATAATAGAACAAAAACCGCTGATGACAGCCTTTCCCTTTGTTGTTTCAACAAGCACTGCCTGACCACCAGGCGTGTGCCCAGGAACCAGCATCACAGCTATTCCAGGAAGGATTTTTTTATCCCCCTGAATAGCATTAAAATTGAGATTCCTGATAATCTCTCTTGGGTAGAGAATTTCAAAGATTGGATGTGGATGTAAGGCAAATTGTAACTCTTCTTTCTGTACATAGATCACAGCATTTTTACATTTTGAAGTATTATAAATATGATCCATGTGAAGGTGTGTCTGAATTATAATATCTATGTCATCAGGTGCGCAATCAACCTTTGCTAGTGCCTGCTCAAATGTCTGTACAGATTCGAATGGCATTTTGTTAAATCCAGGATGGTAATTTCTGTAATCTTCCGCTTCAATAGCAGTGTCGACTAAGACATTTTTATCACCAGCACGAATGTACCACATAACATACGGGCGTATAATAGTATAGCCGGGATAGGCTAAATACGTCATAGGGCCCTTTTCGCTGACTACCTTGGAGAGCATCAATGGTTTAATTATATAGGTACTCATTAAATCCTCCATAATAAAATTTGTCCTATTCTTTTTTTACCTTTTAGGACTTCTAACCCTCGTGTCGAACTAAACGCTCTTATATATTCATTAATGGTAATTGTAACCTGAAAAACCAATATCAACACAGCCAGGTAAGGTTATCTTGGCATAGCTTATGGGGCTTTCCAGCATTACAAAATGTTTACATCCCCTAGATTAACCAATCTACAAATATATATAACAATATATGCATGCAAATCTTTCAAACACAAACATCAAAATTATGCTTAAAACATCAAAAAGCACCTAGAATGAACTACCCTGCAGCAAGCCGCAGGGTATCAATCAAATAATTTTAACTGTCTAAGTGCTGTTTTGGGGTACCCTTGCTCTTGGAT
>JGI10211J14876_10001537_pt1 | contig 10056 bp, 10 predicted proteins | sample Etolagsediment_FD_14876 | JGI IMG/M metagenome (IMG submission 14876)
ACACACAGAACGGCGTCTTCCATCGGGCGTCGCCATCAAGCCTGCCTTTGGCAATGAAAATTCGCCGGCCCTCGTGCGTCAGGTACATTTGCACATCTGCATTAGGGATCGCATTGCCTAAGGCGTCAACAAAGGTCCAGCAGTAATCATTCTGGTCAGTGGGTGCTCTGTCGGGCAATGAGAACTCCAATCGTTTCTTGTAAGCCCAACCGTAGACGCGATTACCTATCAGTTTTCTCAATACTTCATCCTCCTGGTCTACGCCGAAGACTGCAACTACTGCCGATTCATTAACATCAGTGAAGTCGAACTCAGCATCTCGCTTATATATCGGAGCGGCCCATTTCTCAAAAACCGAAGGTTCATCCACCCAGTTTCTGTAGACCCGAACTATCAATTCTCTGCTGCTAAGCTCACTCAACGTCGTTGGCAGAGAATACTCGAGCCCTTTCGCATATGCATGGCTAAAGTGGCGCTCGCTCGTGACAAGCCTTATCACCTCATCTTTCTGGTCTCTGCCAAAAACGTAAACGCGCGAGGCCTCGTTAAGATCCGTGAAGTCGAATTTGATGGTCCGGCCTTTCGTCATAACTTCGCGCAAATCATCCGCGTCCGACTTCCGATTTTTGCGTACTCGTACCACCGCGACTCTACCGTCAAGCTCCGCAGCACTTATGGGCAGATAAAATCCCGTCCCTTGCTGGTAACGCCAGCTAAAGCCACCCTCGTCTATAACCTGCCTTACCAACTGATCTTTCTGGTCTTCAGCAAGAATCTTGAATAGCGTGGAGTCGTTAACATCCTCCAAGTCGAACCTGATTGTCCGCCGTTCTATCACAAGCGTAGCTCTTTCAGATTCGTCCATCCGCTCTTGCGGCCGACCCCTAAACACACGAACCACCACTTCTCTACCGCTAAGGTCAAGCGTGTTTGGCCCTTCAACTGCTAATAAACTGGAAGCTAATACCCCCGCAAACAACACCTCCAATAAAGAAATGCGTTTCATAATACTGCTCCCTCTTCTTCTCTCGCTATTATACACTTGTTGGGCCGGAATATTCAAGCATTTTTTTGATGCCAATTGGTGGTTGCATCTCCGCGCAAAAAATCCGCGCCAAACCAAACAATCGGTAATGCTAATCCCCCGCAGGTGAAAGCGAAATCCTGACCGACTTCGTTGATTCTTTCTGAATCCAGACAATAAGGTCGCTGCCCTCAAGCGTATGGCGCCGGCCGAGGCGAAAGTTTTTACCGCGTTTGATTGTTTTGCCGTTTATTTTCAGCCTGGCTCCACCCTCGCCCCAATTCTTAATCACAAAAGCTGGATTGAGCATAGGCGAATTTTCACTGCCGCTCAACTCAAATTCCAGAGTCTTACCGGCGTTGCACTTTATAATATACGCCCTCTGCTTATAATCATATCCGGAGCTGGTAAAGCCCTTACCTTGTATCTTCAGCTCAGCAGGGAAATTCCAGGATTTTGCCAACGCTAATAGTTCGACAGCCAGCTTGTTCGTTAAACCATACAAAGCTGCCCCACCCTTGGGCCTGCCCCAAACCAGAGACGAATGCGCCGCACGGTCCGCTGCCTGGGCGTGTCTGCCGTCCGAGGCAACCTGCGCGACAGGCCAGTGGTTCCACCACGGAAAGTGCGAATACTCAGGCCTGACTTCAACATTAAATACTCTCATTCCGGAGCCGGTCCGAAAAATCAAAAACGGCCTGTATTTCGACTTCAAATTCGTCATCTGGATTAGCGGCGAATCAAGGTCGATTTTCGGATACCCGTGCTCCCACGAGTAGCCCCGGCTTTGGCCTTTCAAATTGACCACCGTAATCGCTTCGAGCTCGCAGTTATCTTCGGGCCTTGTCCCCGGCTCACTAAAAAATATCGTCTCCTGCCAGCCGCCTCTGCCCGGCAGCACGTTACGCACCCCAACCCCATCCGGATAAATCGTGTAAATCTCATCGCCCCACAGCCCCCAGCCCGTCTCCGCGTCAACGCCTGCCTGCCTATATAACGTGTCAATTAAAGCGTATCGCCAGTGAACGACAACCCTGGCATCATTGTCCTCTATCAGCCGAACGTGAGAATGACGACACTGTGCATCGGACATATGCTCACAGCAGCCCATCGCTCCTTCTGCTCCTCCTCCCCCTTCTTCCCGGCTTTGGTCCGCCATCCACTTGCCGTTCTCAGTGACCCAGCAAGGAGAGTAACGGCTGCCCCGCCAGAACATTACCTTTATGGGATGCTCGTCAAACCGCACGACTATATCGGGATGCTCGCTCATTCGCCACAACGCATCCCACTCTTCGTAGTATTCCAGCTTTGTATAATATGCCCCGAATCGACCCGTATCCGGCGCTGTTGGAAAGTGTCTCTCAGGAACATCCGGCTTGCCCTCCGGCCTTTGTGCTTTATAGGCAGAAGTTATCTCGCCTGCATCCAATGCTCGGTTATAGATTTTGATTTCATCCATAATCCCGTCAAACGAATACCAGGACGGGTGTGTCGCAAAGGCACGAACCGGATGGGTAGGCGACATCTTCCTGTGATTTCTTCCGATTAGCAGGTCCATCTCCGGTGCGAAATCAACCTTACCCTCAACCGGCAATGCCCCCCTAATTTCGCCATCTACATAAATCGTTATCCCGCTTTCGGAATCATACACGCCCGCCAGGTGATGCCAGGTTCGCAAATCCAGGCCGACCTTCGGGCCAATCTGCTTTCGACGCTCAGCGGAGATTTCTGATTTACAGCTAAGCCACTCGCCGCCGGCTCCGACGCTAAGGCCGAGCCGACCTTGTGAATCAATACCGAAATAGTAGCCCGCTTTTTCTTCTTTCTCCCGGCTGACAATCGGACACCAGTTCCACGGATACGCGCCAAGAGCAACCCAGGCCTCAATCGTAAAGGCGTCACCGAGCTTTGGCGCTTTGGCCGCCTTGCGAACAACGCTGGTCGTAAAACCATCGAACTTTAAAGCTCTGTTGATGCTTCCATTTACAAACTTGAAATTACCCCGTATTTCATCTTCAACTCCACTGACGCTGTCGAGGGCTGTTTTGCCCTCGCCCTCATCGAACTTCCACCACGCAACAAGCCCTTCATCACCGGCAAAAGTACATTTGACCAGTAATATCGCCAACACAAAACCGCCAAGGAAAATTACCTTTCGCATCGCAAAATCTCCTGTAAGAAAATCTCTATTGTAATTATAGTTTTGTTCCGTTCAATGCTTTTTTGATATGCTGCGAGTTCAAAACTCTCGACCAATCGGTTTCCAATCGGCACAGACTGCAGGCATGAAAATATTTTCCTTTTCATTTTTTGCCCCCCCTTAATAAATGGGTTATACTTTATATGGACAAGCTATACAGCGATGCGTTTCCGGCTTTATGGTGTTGGGGTAAAAGCCGGTGAAGCAATATCGCACAGGGGAGACAGGTCAGGCAAATAAACCACGTACTAAAAGAGGCCTTTGTCTCCCTTTTTTTGCGCCGACTTTTCATTCTATTTGCTCGCTTGTCATTTCGTATTTTCTTGCTTCTCCTCCGCCAATACCGCTAACAATTTACTGACAGTTTCGTCTGAGAGCTGTGGTTGCTGCTCACCGGCCTGTTCGGTTTCGCTCGGCCCTTGTGGCTTTTTGGCCGGCGGTAAAGAGATAATATCCAGACAGGCCTTGCGCGCCGTCTCCTCGCTTTGTGACTCGGTAAGTTGAACCAGTTTCGCCGCCGCCAGCGATGCGTATTTAGCGATAATCAGCTCGCCTTGCCGCCTGGCCGAAGCTACCCGACGGTCGAACTCATCGGCAAAAGCGCTGTCCGCCAGCCATTTATTATACACGTTTCTGCTTACCTTGTGTTTGTCAAGAACCTGCTGCTCATCGAACTGCTCGCTGAACATCTCTTCTATCACCGCAAGCTGCTTTTTACTCAATCGCTTTTTTCTGGCCATCGCTCTTTTGAATCTCCGCATTAATTTTTGAATGATTAAGAAAGTATCCCGCTATATGATTTAGTGCCGCCGCCCGTTTCGCAGCATTCGTCATTTCGCTTTTTGGCTCTTCGACAAGTGACAACGCATTTTCTATTTGCCGCTGCTGCGCATCGCGGACGAAGAAAACAAGCGAACTTAGAAAATGCTTCGCGTTTATTTTTGCCGGCCTGTTTGGCATCTTCAAATTGGTCAATCGCTCAATCTGCTTTTTCTTCAGCGGCAGCAGTTTTGCAAGCTCGCCGCTCTCGAATCTCTTGTTCAGGCGCTTTAGCAGCTTTAGCTTTTTGCCCAGGTTATCTGAGCCGCTGAGCCGATTAAGCGTGGCAAGCAGAATATCCGTCTGCTCATCATCGATGTCCCATACTATGCACTCGGCGCTCTCGTAGCCGAGCTTTTTCAGTGCCCCCCAGCGGTGATGGCCGTTGATTATCTGGAAACACCCCGCCTTCTCCGGACTCGGCCGAACTATCAACGGCTCGTAGCGACCGGTCCGCTTTATGTTGCGAACCAGCTTGGCGAAATTGACTCTGCTCTGCTCGTTGGGATTATCCGGATGGGCATCGAGCTTATCTAACGGTATCGACCTTATTGAATTTGCCATCTCTTTTCCCTTTTCTTTTTTTCTGTCCGCTCACCGCTATACGCTAAACGCTATTTTGGGATTAAACCAGATATAGTAAACCGGCCTTTCGGTAAGCTTACTTAGTACGAATCTTGTTCGCTCCAGGCCCGCCGGCATATTGCGTCTTTTGCCGTAGCTCTCCAGAAAACGTTTTATTTCGTGTTCGATAAAATCAGCTTTGTCGCGCCCCAGCCGGTCGATTCTTTGCTGAACCTTTCGCGGGTCAATGAGCTCTCTCTTTTCTATTCCGACAACACTAAACGCCTCGACAAGCCGAACGCACCGCGCGGGCATCCCTGCCGTGTAGGCCCTCATCCCCGCCCTTTCTAAGAACGGATTGACCGCTCCCATCACTGATAACCCTTCAACAATTGGGACGTTCATCTGGGGCATCGTTTCGCGCACCAACCAACTCGCTAAACCTAATCCGCGGAACCTCGGCTCAATGATAAGCCTGGCGATGCATCGAATGTTTTTGTTGACCAGAGCAAGATGCGTTACCCTGTCGAAGCCGGTAAAGAGATTGCCCGTCGCAATGTTTCGAAGTTCAACCTCCGCACTGGGTGTCCTGAAAGCGACAACGCCGACTGTTTCCGTTCCGAAGCTGTCCGCCAGAGTCTTGACTGGCCGTATTGCGAAAATCCCCGCGAACGCTCCGGGCCGAATATCACGGTAGTGATAGTGCGAAAGCTCTTTGTAGGCCTCCAGGGAGCCCCGGACAATTCGCAGCTTTTTCGTAATACTGCACCTTCGCATCGCTATTTCATCCTTTGCTTGTAAATAACCTCCGTCGGACCGGATAATTGTTTCACGACCAGCACATCCGGCGCCAAATCGAGCAGTGTATCTTCGTGACTTGACGCCAGGATAAATGTCACGCCGCCTCTCTTTGCAAACCTGTGTATGTTGTATGCAATCACCGCTGCCGTAATCCGGTCTAATCCGGAGCAGAATTCGTCTGCAAAAACGAATTTCTTTCCCGTCGCCAGTGCCATCGCCAGCCGAAATCGCCACTTTTGTCCGTCACTGAGATTAGCCGGCTGATTCAGAACGCAAAAGACGTCGTTTAGACCGGCCGTGCTGAGCAGTTTCAAACCCTCAAGGTAATCACCTTCAATGCAGTCGATTACACATTTGTTAGTGGGCAGTTTTATCTCGCTCAGGTTTACTTTTTCCGAGACCGGCACAGATTTCTCCAGTTCGTTCAACAGCACGCTTTTGCCGGAGCCGGACGGCCCGGTGATACACACAATATCGCCTGCGCCGATTTCAACAGTGCAGTTATGCCTGACGCCCTTCTCGGTCAGCCGTTCAACTGTCAGCCCGAACATCCGTATTACCGCTGCGACCTTGTCGCTAATCCGCCCCTGCCAGGCAAAGCTTTTTGAAACGCTGTATGTCGGCATCCTGACACCCCCTCCTATTGGTTATCCACTGTTCTTATAAGCTCGTGGATTCGTCTTAGGGTTTTGATGACGTGATGAAAGCTGCAATTGCGCTTTGAGGCAATCCTTCTTTGCGGCAAGCCCCGCAGAAAATAGTCCTTTGCGATTGCCATTTCGGCACTGGTAAATTTGTCACGGTTTCGCAGACACATTATGTATTCGCCGTCGATGAGGCGTTTTGTTATCCTGTGTATTCGTCGGGCGATATTTGACTCGTTGACCCCTGCCAGCCGGGCCATTTGCCGAAACGTATTGCCGTTCTCTAAGTACATTGTCATCAGCAGCCTGTCTTTGCCGGTAAGCAAACCCACCCTGCTGCGCAAAAGCTCAATCCTGTCGCGATAGGTGTTCTTGCCTGTCGAACTGTTTTCTGCATTGTTCGTGTGAATTATTTGCATAACAGTCCCCCTTTCTTAACTAATTTATCCCCCCTCCGCCTCGTTTTGTTTGGTTGCCCGCCCCATTTCGGACTTGACCTTCCCAGCCCAGCTTTTTCGATATTTACTTAACATCAGCCGTATTTTAACAGTACGCACAACAAAGTCAAGGAATTTGTAATATTTTTTCCAAATTTTTTGCATATTTTTCTAATTACCAAACACAAGCCCGTATTTAGCTTGTTTTGCGCTTCTAATTGGGGTATTCTGTTGGGATGTCTCATAGTTATGAGCGGTGCCGGGACCGGGAACTGCCGCGGGCTGGAGATGCAAATAGAGGTGCAAAAATCGATGGTATAGGCGACAGATTCCAGGAGCGGACAAAATATGGCCCGCTGGATACACCCGGCCGGTACGCTGGAGCACGGTGCTCGCACCCACCATACGAAGAATTTCCGCACAGCCCCAAATCGGCAGGGATCCTTTGACCAACAGAAGCCTATTTGGGCGTCAATAATGCAGAAAACACCAAAGAAGACCCATGACTACCCCGCAGGGCGCAGCCGCCTGGACCGAGAGACTGCTATCTGCATGGCTGCCGCCCGCCACCCCGAATAAGCCATCTGCCGGCATTGCACTACCTTGCTCGATTCTTTATCTATTACCGAAACGGCTTGTCTTGGCGCGTTCGGACAATTGGCCCTATAAAAACAAAACGAATCAGAAAAAATATAAGATGATATTAGAATTTTTCTATTGACATTTGCCTGTAAACGCGGTAAACGCGAAGGGTATTTTGTTGGTAAAGTTAGGAGTATTGGCTGTCTTCACTGGTGGCTGAAGGTTTATCTGCTTTGCCGATACCACGCCCAAAGCTGCATACTGTTTGGGGGGCAGCGCGGGAGCCAGTGGGAGAGGAAAGTTAATAGTGCGAACAGGGGTGAAAGGATATTTTGCGCGCGTTGTGTTGGGACAGGGATTCAGCCGATGCGATAGCCTCTCGAGGTCATCGCCATCCGACTACCCTCTCCACCTACTTCCTGTTGATGACTTCTATGGGGCAATCGGAATGAGCTGGTGCAAGACAGCGACCAGCCAACGGTCGGGGGCAGAAATCCCGATTACCGTGAAGCACACCAGGTAGTTAACAACTGGATTGAAATCAATGCAGTGGAAAAACGAACAAACCGGAAAGGCAACCGGTGAGGCCGGTTCGGCTTTAGGCAGGGCTCTTACCAAGACAGAGATGGAAGTTCTGTGTCTAATTTTGGACGGCAAGAGCAACAAGGAAGCCGCTCGCCTACTCCACCGTTCTGTGAGGACTATCGAAGACCACCGCTCCCATATCATGCACAAGCTCGGTGTCAACAACGTCGTTGACTTAGTCAAAAGAGCTACCGCAATGGGAATAATTGACCTGCCAACCGACCAGTAATCGCACACAGCGGCCCTACCAGGTAGAAACGGCATCTGGTCGCTTGCGGCTCACGCCTGCTCACCCTCCCCATAATCCTGTAAGGAGAACTGTGTAGCTTCCACAAATCCCGTAGTTTCCACATCTTGCCTGCTGAGCATTAAGACCGAAAAGAGTGTTGGCGCCTATCATTATTTCTGTGGCCAGAGAAATCCATGTAAGTGTTGAGCAGGTTATAAAACAAGGGCTGCCATAAGCCCTGCATTAAGTATTGGCTGTTACGTATTCCGGTTTATATCTTAATTATAATCATGGAGAGCTGAGTAACGGAGGGATCATTGGCACGTCGTTCTGAAAGTTATGTGTCCTGAAAACCAAACAGGGGCTGAGACATGAGCCTCGTACGAGTTAAGTTTGCCGCGGCAGTTACTTTGATTGAGGTAATAGCGGCTATGGTGGCTCTGGCCGTTGCCGCCATGGGCGCACTGGGTTACCAATACCACGCGGCCGTACAAGCGCGAATAGCACACGCACAAACCACGTCCACCACGGTTCTTGCAGAGAATGTGTCAGTCGGTGATGACGATGATGCCGGCGCTTTTAGCCACACAACCTTAAATGGCGTGGGACAAGGATGCGTAAGAATTAACATAACCCTGACCGACCCCAAGGATGATGACAGCATTCAAGTTAAGACCACAGCAATGATGCGAAATATATGGCCCGGATAAATTGTGAAAGAATTGAGCGGAGGTACGAAGCTATGAGGCCCAAAACCAAAAAATCTCGATTTTATCGAAAAGGTTCAGTCCTTGTCCTGGTCGTCGTCTCCCTGCTTGTCCTGTCTGCCCTGGGGACCGCACTCTTGACGGTCGCTTACGGCGTCAGACATCGGGCAATACGGCTGAGAAATGAAGCGGTCGCAATGTTCGCCGCCGAGGCTGGTTACGAAAGGGCAACTTTTTGGATGAGCCAGCAGCAGGATATGCTAACGGCACTGCAACACGACCTTACAGGAACAACCGGTTCACTGCAGTTCCAGGATGGCCGTTGTGATTACAAGATTGAGTTTTTCTCATTCATTGGAGCCCGTCCCATTTACAGAATTGTCTCCACCGGTTACAGCGGCATGTTTAATAGAACGGTCGATGTTTTGATGGTTCAGGCTATAGGCGGCTGGGATATGGGCGTCTGCAGGGTGCCAGTTGGGTCCAACAAGACCTATCCGGTAAACTTTGCCGACGGAGAAATAATTGATATGCCTCTGCATATTAATAAGCTCAATGACAGTCCTGACGCGAGAGACATTTATATAATAGGCAGCCCGCAATTCCTGCAAGCTGTAGGTATGGGCGAATCAAGATATACCGACGGTGGCTCTGATAAGTACGTTCCTGTGATGGACCTGTTTGACGGCGGAATTTGTTTCGACCAGCCCGACAGCAAAGTAACAAATGAAGACGCCATCCAGGAAAAAATCGCCCGCTTTGAAGAAAGCACAGACGATAAATTCAAGTTCTCCCCGCAAGCGACCGCACCCGTCTCAAATCCTTTGCCTGCTGTTCACCTTGAGTTTTTTGTTGAGAACGGTGTCGGCAAGGTCCGGATGACAAATGACTGCACCGTCCGGGGATTTAAACAGAGCGGTGATAGCAAGACATGGGATTTTAGAATCCGGCCCGACAGCGGCGGAGCCACATACGAAAGATATGACATCTACGCCTATCATTTGAGGTCTGATGGCGACGAAGGACTTATCAGCGGTATAGAGGACACCTACGTAACCCAGTCAATCGGGGGCATGGAATCCGAGCTGGGCGGACAGATTTTTGTAAATGGCAACGTCATTATTGGCAGCGGCGATGCCAATCTGCCTGGAATCCAGGATGTTGTAAAAGGCAAAATTACGGTAGTAGCAACCGGAAACATCTGGCTCGCCGATTCTATAGTGGCCGACGGCCAACACGATGCAGATGGAATGCCTTCAAAAGACAATCCCAATGTCCTCGGCCTGATTACCCGGGGCGTGATTAAGGTCGTCGACCCCGGCATGAGCGATTACAGCTATGTTGACGGCGTACCTGTCGAACCCGAAGGTTTTGTATACGTCCCTATCGGCAGAGCTGACAAAGGTCAACCCCCGGACTCACACAGAAGGCATCTGCCGGACCCGATGGAGGCGGAGGCCGCTA
>JGI10211J14876_10001538_pt1 | contig 10055 bp, 8 predicted proteins | sample Etolagsediment_FD_14876 | JGI IMG/M metagenome (IMG submission 14876)
TCCATCAGATCACCTCCTTATATCTTCTTGACGTTAACCATAAAGGCCTTTGTTTCAGGTATCCTGGTATTTGGGTCACCTGCTGATGGTGTCAGTAGGTTNGCTGAATCACCACCATCCTTGGGGTGAACCCATCCGAAATGCCATGGTAGCCCTACCTGATGAACCATGGTGCCCTGGATTTTAAAAGGTCTGAAGTGCTTGGTAACAATGGCCACAGCCTTTACCTTTCCCCTGGCTGATTCCACAATGACCTTTTCGCCGTTCTTTATCCATTTTAATTTGGCAAGTTCCGGGCTCATTTCCACAAAGAGTTGAGGTTGGGTCTCCAGCAGCCATGGTTGCCATCTGGTCATAACACCAGTTTGCCAGTGCTCGCTGACCCTGTAAGTAGTACCCACAAAGGGGTACCTGGGATCGCATGTCCTATAAGCATCCGCATCGGTCTTATAGATGGGTGCTGTAGGATTAATAAGCTGACTGGAGAAAAGGTTTTTTTCAACGGGACATTCAAGGGGTTCATAGTGTTCAGGAAACGGTCCATCTGCCCTTCCCGGTCCAAAGACGTGGGCATGCCCTTCCGGTTTCATAATAAAGGGATGCTTTGTCTTGGGATTAGGCGTACCATCCTGGTTGAGCATAGGCGGCCAGCCACCATCCGGCACATCGCCGACCCATTTTGCCCCAGTCCACCTGATGACAGGATGCTCGGTATCCCAGGGGTTTCCATATTTGTCCACCGACGCCCTATTATAGATAATGCGCCGGTTTACAGGCCAACACCACGACCATTCAAGGTTCAGGCCTATGCCTGAGGTCTCTTTTTTGCGCCTGGCCGCCATATTTCCCTTATTGGTATATGAATTACAGTAGAGCCAATTAGCACTACTCGTAGAGCCGTCTGCCTGAAGATAGGCAAAACTGGGAACCAGATCTCCCTTTTTGAAGGACTTGCCCTTAACAGTGATATCTCTCAGAAAATACCCATTTATTTCCTTTGCCATTTTATGTGCATCAAATTTTCCCCGGCTTGTATAGTCCCATTTCAGATTCAAAATGGGCTCAGGGAAAACGGCACTTTCATCTCGACGGTAAAGGTATCTGACCTTTTTGAACAGATCCGTCATGATATCTCCGTCGGGTCTGGAATCCCCTCGCGGTTCAGTGGCCTTATAACGCCACTGCATCCAACGGCCGCTATTGGTAATGGATCCCTCTTTTTCAACAGATACCGCACATGGCAGCATAAAGACCTCGGTTTTGATTTGCTTTGGATCCATGCCCGGGCCCTTCCAAAAGGAGCCTGTCTCATTATCAAAGATATTGACATTGACCATCCAATCCAGTTTAGCTAGAGCCTGTCTGGTTTTGTTTGAATTGGCACCTGAACTTGCCGGATTCTGCCCCCAGGCAAAGAAGCCCTGGAATTTGCCCTTGTACATTTCGTCAAAGAGATCAAGCCAGCTATAGGCCTTGCCGTCATCCAGCTTTGGGAGCCAGCTGTAGCCAAAGTCATTTTCCTTGGTTGCCTTATCACCAAAGAAGGATTTGAGCAGACTCACTGAGTATTTTGGATAATTTCCCCACCAATTTGCGCTTAATGGATCATTGGCCTTAGGAGTATATTTGGTATTATAATCTGTGAGGCTCGCTTGAGATGCCTTAGGAGTTTTCAGGTAACCGGGCCATATATGATAGAGAATACAGTGATCAGTAGAGCCTTGAACATTCGACTCACCTCTGAGGGCATTGACACCTCCTCCGGCTACGCCCATATTCCCCAACAATAATTGTATAATGGCCATAGTTCGTATGTTCTGAACACCTACGGTGTGCTGTGTCCAGCCCATAGCATACATAATGGTTCCGGCCTTTCCCTTTTCCCCGCTGTCTGAGTACATCCAGTAAACTTTCATAAGATCTTCTTTTGGTGTACCGGTAGTAGATGAAACCATATCCACGTTATATCTGCTATATTGTTTCTTTAAGAGCTGAAACACACAACGAGGATCCTGAAGGGTCTTATCTCTCTTTGGGACACCATTCTCATCCTTTTCAAAGGCCCAGGTGCCCTTATCGTACTTGCGGATCTTGGGATCGTAGCCCGAAAAAAGGCCATCTTTAAAACTGTATCTATCGCCAACAATAAAGGATGCATTGGTGTATTCTGCAACGTATTCCTTGAAATACTTGTTATTTTCAATGATGTATTTAATCATACCGCCTAAAAAGGCGATATCAGTTCCTGATCTCAGGTATGTATAAAAATCCGCCTTTGAGGAAGTTCTCGTGAATCGTGGATCAACGCTTATCAGTTTGGCGCCCCGATTCATGGCCTCAGTCACCCATTTAAATGAAACTGGGTGATTCTCTGCCGCATTGGAACCCATAATTAGTATGCGATCACTGTTTCGGATATCAATCCAGTGATTGGTCATTGCGCCGCGTCCGAACGACTCTGCCAGAGCCGCAACAGTGGCGCTGTGTCAGATACGAGCCTGGTGTTCAATATAGACCAAGCCCATAGCCCTCATCATGGCCTGGATTGCCCAGCATTCCTCATTATCGAGAGCAGCGCTCCCAATGTGGGCTATTCCATTGGTCCTGTTAACCAGCTGACCTTTAGTGTTTTTATAGGTAAAGCTGGCATCCCTTGATTTCTTGATGTTCAGAGCGATCTTGTAGAGCGCCCAATCCCAAGAAACCTGCTGCCATTCACTACTGTATGGTTTGCGGTAGAGGGGAGTGATCAATCTGTTTTCATTGTTAACCAGTTGACTGAGTGCAGCACCCTTGGAGCAGAGAGAGCCTTCATTGATAGGGTGGTCAGGGTCACCCTCTGCATTGATAACCTTACCACTTGAGCCTTTGCTGGTGTGAACAATGATGCCGCATCCTACTGCGCAATACGGGCAGATTGTGGTGGTCTCTTTTGCATACCTGATTTTTAATGTTTGTGCATAGGATTTGACTGGTTTCAGATCCATGCCCAAACCAAGTGCCATCACACCTGCAGCAGTTCCTACAGAAATCTTTAAAAATTTTCGTCTATTAATTTTCATACACTAACCTCCTTTCTTCATGTTTTAAAAGAAGCGGCTATTGATGGTTGCTCCTTAAAAATTTTCATTACTTTCATTTACTTCTTATTTTCTTATTATTTGTATACTTATAATACGAGTTATGAGAACGCAATTTGAATGCCAAAACATAGAAATCGTAGCAATTTTAAAATTCTATAATAATTTAAGCAAGATACATCAAGAAAGGATAAAGGGAAAGGTTTGGAGGAAGAATGATTTATTGCAAAAATGCAATAGTTTGAAACCTTGGATTTTATTTTATGAATGAAATTAACTACTTATTAGGCAAAAGATACAAATAAAAAACTATTGCATTTTTGCAAAAGATGTGGAACTCCACGGGAAATCCCGTGGTGCCACTTGGTTCTGCAGATTCGCTTGGCGAACTGCGGGACTTAGTGGTACGACATCCCTATCACAAACGCATTTATCCACTGCTAAAACAGTGGCTTTCTGCGGTCGGGGTAAAATGAAAAAATAAGGGCACCCAGCCTAAGGCTGACTGCCCTTAAAAAATGATTAATTAATTCGTTTACTCGACCGGGTACCCGGCTTTTGCCCAGGCCTTCCAGCCGCCATCCATGTTTTTAACGTTTTTATAGCCCATTTTCCCAATACTATCGCTAGCAAGACTGCCTCGGCCACCGGACTTGCAATACATGATAATCTGAGCATTCTTGTCAGAGATCTTCTTGGCAATCTTAAACTCAAGAAGGCCTCTAGAAATATTTACTGCACCCGGTATGTGTCCTGATTTAAATTCCTTTTGGTCTCGGCAATCCAGGAAGGTAACTCCGCCTTTATCAAACAAGGCCTTGGCGTCAGATACAGAGATTGAGGTAATATTCTTTTTGGCCTCGGCAACCAAGTCTTTGGCTGTCATATCTTTTGCCAATGCCAATGCTGCATTAAATGCAAAGGCAGCACTGATCATTAACACAATTATCAAAACCAAACTTTTCTTTTTCATAAAAACTTCTCCTTACTGTTTTATTGTTAAATATTTAAGCAAATAATTACTATTGTATCTATATTAAAAGAATAGAATTATCACAAAAGGCACCTATTGACTTTCTTCTCACCTCCTCTCAAATGATTGTTTTGCAACTACTTATTTTGGTTGCCATTTCTGTCTTTTTGGAATCAGATTAACAGGAACTATCACATTTTTGTTTGCCTCTTTTTCATTATCTTCTACATCTTTTTCCAGCAAAAAAAGAGATTCATTCCCATGGCATGCATTGCAGTTTGCATTCTGCTTTGTTTTGAGCCTAATATTATGAGGTGTTGCAAGCTTCCAGCTAGGCAATGTATCAAAATTACTCAAAGCATCTTTAACATAATAATCAAAGGTTTTCTTGTCAACAGGTACATGCCGTAACGTGACAAATTTCTCCGGTCTCTTTTCTGATTTCAACGGGTTGAGACCAATCTTAAAATCAACCCATGAGGATTTTGTCTTGAAAAAGGCAAGGCCTTGTTTATCTTTGCCCACATGGCAGGCGCTACAATTATTATAGGGCTGAGAATGACAGACGTGGCAGCTCGCCTTATCCTTATGAATCCTGTGAGTTATCACATTTGTTGACTCTCTTTTATATATCTCCTTGTGACAATCGACACATTTTGGCCCATTTTCCACATCATATCTGTGTGCATAATCTTTTCCGTTGCCATGCATCTCTTCCCCGGTATGGCACTTGTCGCATTTCATATATTTTTTCTTGTGAATACTCGGTAAAAGCCCCTCGTGCTCACCAAGATATTCTTTCTGTATACGACTCCCATGACAGGCGGTGCAGACCTCCTGCATTGGTGGTTTTTTTTGAAAGAGGTGCCCATCCAGAAATCCCCCTTCAACTGAGTTTGGCCTGCTGATGTGGCACTGACCGCAACTACTGTGGCACTCAGAACAATGGGTATCCATCGCGCATCCTAATTTGTTGCGAATTACCGTATTACTGCTCGCCCTTTCATCCATTATTAATTTATAAGGTCTCAGGCTGGCATGAAGACTCTTTTGGTAATTCTCATTAATCTCATCATGGCAGTCTCCACAGGCGGCGGTGGCGTCAGGATAGGTAGGATCTTTCATAACGCCCTTATGTGCTGTCTTCCAATTGGGGTCATCCGGGTTACCGCCATGGCATTCATGGCATGCAATTTCCCCATGATTTTCATCATCAACAATGTCACTGTCGACAAAAATTTTCTCGTGCGGAGCCAACGGCTCCACAGCGCCGCCTCACCCTTCACCACTTGTCTCTGCAGATTTAAGAGCTGGTCTCGTTTTAGCTATCTCCCTGGTTGCTTCTATCAATTTCTTGGCACTGGTATGGCATTGAAAACACTGAGTATCCTCATACGCGTGGCATATTAATGTACTACTCAGAATAATAGCCAGACAAAAGGCAGCGGCCACACCAATTACTTTAAAATATTTCATACGTAAAACCCCCTCTTTCATGTTGAAAACGTAAAAACATTCAATTATATTTTAAAGGATCTTTAATCAGCAGACCCCATATCAAATTTGTAAAAAGATGTCAAAATAAATTTCCGATAAAAATATATTGTATGCGTTCATTGAGTTTTTTGCCTTTGGTAAAGCTTAACTCAATGACCACAATAGACGCCATAATAACAGAATACACACTATGTGGTGGGAGAAAGATTGTATTTTTTCATCTTTCTCCACAAGGTACTTTTGTCGATATGAAGCAGTTTGGCAGTCTCTTTCATATCCCATTGGCACTGATCCAGAAACTCAAGGATAGTTTTTCTTTCAATGACGGCTAAAGGTTTTAAACTGTGGGATAATGCCATCGATCCAGATAATAAAGAATCAGTTGAATGCTCATCAATTAACACTTGGGGAAGATCATAGTGATGAATGGTGGTATTTTCGCAAAGGGCAACAGCATTCTCAAGGATGTTTTTTAATTCCCTGACATTTCCTGGGTAATTGTAATTAAGAAACAATTGAAGAGCCACCTTTGAAACATTCACGACATTCTTCCCCATATCATGGGTAAGATCCTGTAACATCCTTTCAATGAGCAAAGGGATATCTGACTTCCGGTCCCTTAATAAAGGAAGTGTGATTTCCATAGTGTTGAGTCGATAGTAGAGATCCTTTCGAAATGCCTTTCTTTCTATCATCCCCCTAATGTCTTGGTTTGTAGAGGAGAGAACCCTTACATCGACCCTTATAGGTTTAGTAGAGCCCAAAGGAAAAAACTCCTTATCATCTAAAACTTGGAGAATCTTACTTTGAAGGAGGATAGGAAGATCACCTATTTCATCTAAAAATATCGTTCCCCCTTGAGCAAGTTGAAACATACCTGGTTTGTTTCTCTTGGCATCGGTAAAGGCACCTTGATTATATCCAAAAAGCTCTGATTCCAGAAGATGTTCCGGGAGTGCAGCACAATTTACCTTTATGTAAGGACCTTTCGATCGAGGAGAAAGATTATGAATCGTCCTTGCGAGAAGATCCTTCCCTGTTCCGGTTTCTCCGAGGAGTAATACATTGCAAAGACTTTCTGCAATAGAAGGGATCATTTCAAAAATTTTCGTGATCTTTTCATCCCTTCCTATCATATCATCAAGGGTATAAGATTCCTTGAGCTTCTTTTCTAAAGAAATCTCAACTGATCTATCCCTAAACGAACCAAGTCCTCCGATTATATTTCCTTTTTCATCCGTTAAAACAGATCCTGTAATATTAATGGACACCTTATGGTCAGCCTTGTTTAATATGGTAACATCACCTTGAGAATACTCCTTTCCCGAATCAATGGCCTTCTTTATGTAACACCCATTTGGGCAGAGCTCTCCCCGAAATACATCTTGACAATAACGGCCTATAACATCGACTTCTTTGAGACCGGTAATCTCTTCGGCCTTTTTATTAAAAAAGGTGATTTTCCACTCCCTATCCACAGTAAAAATGCCCAGGGAAACGCTATTTAAAATATTTTGATATGGCGTCACGCGTTTCTCGCTCATATCTTCTTATCATCCTCCGCTATTCCCCAGGAAAAAATCATTCCTATCTCTTTACGCACTAAAAATCCTTTTAATCCTTTAACCTCAACAAACTTACATCATTTCATGAAAATTTATTGACTTATACTCTAAAAATCCAAACATATTTCTGTATATCAATTAAAATGTATCAGGTCAACTGTTAGAAAATGGGAAACCCATTTCCCCTACCCTGTCTCTCATATTGTTAAACATTTAGGAGAAAAGCGGATTGGAATACCAAATGTAAAAGTTACACTTGAAAAAACTATGCAAAGCAGCTACTAAAAAAGTGTTCACACGATAATTTTATTCAAAACAACGGCCGCCACACGTGCCTGAATAATTTTCCATCCTTACGATATATAGAATGTCATGCAGTAAAAAACAATCTCTACTATTCAGAATAAAAGGGGGTAAAGATGGAAGGGATGATCCTTATAGGTTTTGAGGAAAATAAAACCATACAAGCGCAAAAAGAAAGAGCGAATGGCAAAAAGAATCCATTTAATGAGGCATCATGGCAATCATCCAATAGGATCTCTTTAGACCTTACGTATCTATTTGACAGCCCAGGGGATTCACCATCTATTTCTCTTGAAGATATTAAAGATATTGCACCGCAGGTTATGAATGCCCATAGGATGTTAAAAAAAAATCAAGGAGATATCTGTGATGATGGAACACCCATGACTGGCTGGCAAAACCTCCCAGAAGAGATTACTACTAATCATTTAGAAGAGATAAAATCTGCAGCCCGGAGCCTTAGTGACCGGATTGATGTATTTGTCTCTTTAGGGATAGGCGGATCATATTTAGGCATTGAGGCCACATGTATGGCACTGACTCATACCTATTTCAACCAGTTGAGCCGGAATGAAAGAGGGAATGCACCAGAGATTTACTTTTTGGGCCAAAATATGGACCCTGACTACATACGAGACACCCTCGATATGCTACGAGGCAAAGTGGTAGGAATAAATGTTATATCGAAATCAGGAACAACAACAGAAACTGCAATTGCCTTTAGAATCCTGCGTAATGTTTTAGAGAAAAATTGGGGTCACAATGCCAAAGATTTAATATATGTGACGACTGATGCTACAAGAGGAGCCCTTAGGAACTTATCAAAAGAGAAGGGATATGAAACCTTTCCTATTTCTGACAATATCGGTGGCCGCTTTTCAGTATTGACCGATGTTGGATTGCTGGGACTTGCTATAGCCAATATTGATATTAACGAGTTCACCGCAGGGTTTAAATATATGAGAAATATCACGATGGAGGACAATTTCTGGAAAAATCCGAGTCTTCTTCATGCAGCAGCTCGCCATGCAGCCTGGTTGAAGGGTAAAAAGATAGAGATAGTAGCCACGAACTCAGCACCTTTATATGGCGTAGCCAAGTGGATGGAACAGTTATTTCCAGAAAGTGAAGGACATTCTGGACATGGCATGTGGGTATCTCCTTCTCTTTACTCAGAAAAATTGCATGCTAACGGCCAGATGGTTCAACAGGGCGAACGAAATATTTTAGAAACGTTTATTATGTTACAAGAGCATGATAACACCGTTACTATTCCCTATGATAAAAATAACAGTGATGGACTGAATTATTTAGTCAATAAAGGGCAAGACATGAATAGCATTAACAGAAAGGTAATCGAAGGACCTGCATATTCCCATCATTTAGGTGATGTTCCTAACATGATAATTGAAATACCAAGAAGAAACGCATTTAGCTTGGGTGAAATGTACTATATGATGGAAAAATCAGTAGCTATAAGCGGTGGCCTCTTAGGTCACAATCCATTTATACAACCAGGTGTAGAAGATTATAAGAAAGCAATGTTTGCCCTACTTGATAAACCCGGCTTTGAGGAAAAAGGAAAAGAGATCAACGATCAGATCAGCAAGATGAAGAGAATGAGAATATGATATAATGATTAACAGTATCTTAGATATTGTATGAACTTATCACCCAGGCGTTTGAAAAATTGAAAATTTAGCCTGAAATTTAATGATCACATACTATTATTCATCTGGAAATATATGCGAGTAAACCGCAATTGAATGCTAGCCATGTTAAAAAATTAAAAATTGCCCTGGGTGGAACAGCCAGAAATCCTGAGGATGTAGAAGCTTTACATAACCTGAAACTAAAATTTGCTGAAATTTCAATAGATAATTTAATATACTTTAGAAAGAACATTAATGAATACTTAAAAGTAAAAGAAAAAACAGGCCTTTATTTCCTTTGTCATGGGCTGAGAGAGGGAGATCCTAATAATATTAATTCTCTGACAAAATATTATCTTCCACAGGTATTAGAGATCTTGAAGATCATGCCAACTCTAAGCATGTCTCTTCTAACCCTTCATCTCTGGATGGATCGGAGTTTTGTTAAAGCTACGGTAATTGATTTTAAGATTCAGTTACTAAAAACAATCATTGATAACGCCAGAGAAAAAAGAATTCTCATTTGTTTAGAAAATTTAAGTGAAAATTGGCATGATCTGAAGGGTGCCTTTGATAAACTCCCTCTCCTTAACCTGACCTTGGATGTGGGTCATGCGCAGCTTTTAAGAAAAGAAAATACAAGCTTTGATTTTATAAAAAGATATCCAGACAGGATAAAACACATTCATCTCCACGATAATCTTGGGGGAAATATGCCTGAAAATGATTTACACCTTCCTCCTGGTAAAGGCACTGTTGATTTTAAAAATATCTTCAATTCCCTCAACAACATTGGCTATACAGGAACTGCGACCCTGGAGCTTAAACCCTTTGAAATCAAATCGTGCCTCGGATTTGTAAAAAAATTATTACGTGCTTAATACATGCCCTAAAATCGCTATTAATAATGATTTTCATAACAAAGAAGTTGAAAAACCTCGTTGATTCGGTAAGATACGTGTGTTCAAAAACAAATCAAACCGTA
>JGI10211J14876_10001541_pt1 | contig 10048 bp, 6 predicted proteins | sample Etolagsediment_FD_14876 | JGI IMG/M metagenome (IMG submission 14876)
CATAAGAGACTGGTTGAGCACCCAAAGAAGCAAAGACGAAGACGGGAATGTAACTTTAAACTTACATAAGATTTATGACCCCGCACTACTACAAGAACTAATTAAATTCAATCATAAGGGAAACTTTGACCGGGCTATGGCACTCATGATCGGGATGTACCATAGTAGAGAGTTATATAATAGAGAAGTAGTTGAAGTTCTAAATGACCGTTCTCAAGACGATTGGTTTGATAAAAATTACAAGTAATTTTGCAAGGATATGTACGGTTCCCATAAAATTCCACAACAGAGACTCCCACTAAATAAGAAAACCCAAAAGTGGAGAGAAGAATGCGTAGATGCATTTATAAATCTCTCTAAGTTTGGGTTATCTGAAAGAAGAAGCTACTTAAAAACTTTGTATGACTATTACAATGGGGAGATAGATGAGCAAGACTACAAATATGTACTAAAACCTTACGGACGCACGCGAGAGAACTTCCCATCTAAACTACGTAACTACCCAATAATTAAACCAATTGTAGACTTACTGCTTGGGGAAAAATCTAAACGCCCGTTAAATTTTACAGTAGGGGTAACTAACTCTGACGCAGTATCTTTAAAAGAAAAAGCTAAACAAGAAGCACTATTTGTAGCAGTGCAAAAAATGTTTTTGCAAGAGGTCTCTAAAAAAATGGATAAAGACCTCATAGAAAACGAAAAAGTTGAGTTACCAGAAGAAGTAATTAGTCAATTTGAAAGTAGTTATGTTGATCAACGAGCTATTATAGGTCAGAATGCACTTAATTACATTATGCAAAATGAAGAGGTTTATGACAAGTTTCAAAAGCTGTTCTTTCATTATTTAGTTTCTGGGGAATGCTACACTGAAAAAGGAATTAGAAGTAACGAACCATTCTACGATGTAATTAATCCTCTAGACATTGACTACGATAAAGACCCAGATATAGATTTTGTAGAAGATGCAGACTGGGCTATAATTAGAAAATTCGCCCACGCATCTACAATAATTGACAATTTTGGGGACTATCTTACAGATGAGCAGATACTTGCACTTGAAGACCCTCAGCAATCTTCAGTCGATTCTTACCTGTTGTACAGAGCTGAAGCATCTGGGGCAGACGATAACATTTACAGGAATAGACTTATAGAGTGTGTAACTGTATACTGGAAAAGCCGTAAACGTATAGGGTTTGTAGAGTACATAGATGAAAATACAGGTAATCTTGAACAGTTTGAAGTTGAAGAAACTTATAGAATGCCTGCAGAGTTAAAAGAAATGGGGGCTAAGTTAAACTGGGAATGGGTTAATGAGGTCTGGCAGGGCACTAAGATTGATGGGAGATTTTTTATAAATATAAACCCAATCCCAAACCAAAGGCTTTCATTAGATAATCCTTCAAGATGTAAACTCCCAATCAATGGGAGAAAATATTCAGACATTAACTCTAATAACATCTCTTTAGTAAGTCTGGGTATTCCTTATCAGCTTAATTACAATATTTACAAATATCGACTCGAGCTTTCAATTGCAAGAAGTAAAGATATTATTGCCCAGTTCGACATTAACATGATCCCTAAAAAGTGGGACATGGATAAATTCATGTACTACGTAGAAGGTACAGGAATTGCTTGGGTTGATTACAACAAAGAAGGAATTCAGCTCTCTCCTCAGCATCAGTCCGTTCTTGACATGTCTATAAAAACAATAGAGCAGTACATAGTTCTCTTAGAGTCTATCATGCAAGAGTGGGAAAAGATTTCTGGGGTCAATAGGCAAAGGCAGGGAGCTATAGGTCAGTATGAAGGAAAAGGAAGTTCACAACAAGCAATACTTCAGTCTTCACACATTACAGAAGACTTATTTAGAAAGTTTACTCAATTTGAGCAAAGAGAATTGCAAGGACTTTTAGATTATTCTAAAGAAGCTTGGGTACAAGGTAAAAAGGCTATGTATGTCATGCCTGATATGACCACCCAAACAATAGATTTAGATGCACTCAAGCATATGGAGTCTGAGTACGGGGTATTTGTAACTAACTCTGGGAGAGAAAAAGAAAAAATTGATGGGGCTAAAGCTCTTGGACAATCAATGGTTCAGAACGGAGTACCTGCGTCACATGTTCTTGAAATGATGGATAGTGAAAACTTTGCACAGATTAAAAAGAAGATTGAAGAGGCAGAGAAGATGCAGAGAGAGCTAGAAGAAAAACAAGAAGAAGCTCAAATGCAAATGGAGCAAAGAAGGGCTCAAACCGAGGAAATGCGAATCCAGCAAGAAGCTATAGATAAAGAAAAAGATAGACAACTTGAAATTGAAAAAGAACTTATCAAAGCTGAGGCAGGTGACTCTCAAGACAAACTAAATCTTGATTTGCAAAAGATGATGCAAGACTTTCAATTAAAAGAAAGAGAGTTAGATTTAAAACAACAAGCTTTAGATAAGGAAGGAGATTTAACACCTGATAATGAATAACGCGGAAAGAAGAGAATTATTAGAACAAACTAAAAGAGCTCAGCAAGAAGGATTTGAGGGGTCTGTGCTAGATGTATTTCAAAACCCACAAACTCTACAAGACTTTTATAAAGAACAACAGCCCCTCCCATTTGAACATGTAAGACAAGAAAGTGTAGGGCAAAATAAAACACCTCAAATAGAAGTAGCTTCAACCCCAAATTCTCAAAGACAAGGACTTAGAGGACGATCTCGTAGTGAAATGCCTCAAGCAATGGTTTTCCCAAACGTCTCTCCTAATACCCCGTTCAACACTATGGGCATGAAAGCCCCAATAGATATAAAGAAGTATGATGAGCAGGGACATTTGGTAAAATCCTACGAGAACGTTCCTCCAGGAATTAAATCTCTCCCCACAGGGCCTGCAAGAGGTACTATTGTAGAAACCCCAAGTAGGATGAGATCCGGGGGGAAAAGAAAAAAATATCAGGGTGGAGGGTCTAATAAAAAAGCTGAAAAGCTAACTTCTTCCGATTTTGAGTACACTACCAAAGCTGGACCATCTACAGCTAGATATTTTTCTGACCCTCAAACAGGAGAACCATTTCCTTTGGTTAATTTACCCGAAGCAGAAGTTAGTGCAGAAAGAACACCTTATAATCAATTATCTAATGAATCTTTAGCGGCAGGAGTTAGTCAAGCTAAACCTTGGTTTGAAGCTGGTAATTACGAAATGGGGCAAAGGGTTCTTAATGAACGTCAAGAAGATATAGCTAGAGGACAAGGAATATTTGAATTTTCTGGATTTCCAGCTTTTGCAAGAACTACAATGAGGCTAAAAAATGATCCTTTATCAATACCAAAAGCTTATGCTAATTTAGGAAGTGATATCTTAATGCTTCCTCTTGGAGGTTCTGAAAACATAAATCCTCTTACAAAAAAAGAATTTTTTCAAGACACAGATATAGCCTTAGACGCTTTATCTTTTTTTCCAGCAGTTAGTGGAATATATAAAGGAACTAAAGCTGGATATAAAGCAGCTAGAGACGCTTATAGAATTAATAAATTTAATCCTCAAAAATTTGCAAAAGAAAGTAGTGAAGCTATTAAATATTCTGTAGATGACGCAGTAAAAGGTTTAATGAGCCCAGAAGGAGAAAGAAGATATAAAGCTTTGCTTAAAAAAAGCGATCCTTCTTTAACAGATAAAGATCTTAACGCTCTTCATTTTAACGCAATAAAAGAGCTAAAAACTGCTGCTAAGAATAGTCCTAACGTTAGGTTACACGAAGCTTTAAAAAATAGAAATCTAACACGTCAGGAAACTAAAGATCTTTCTAGAAGAATGTTGACCGAAGATGTAAACGGCATTCCTACTAATAATGCTTTTTATAGAAGAGGGTTTTCTGCTTTTAATCCTGATAATAAAATGATTCCTGGTTATCGTTTATCTGTGGATGATTTTAGCAGACCTTTTACTTCAGGGTTTTTTAACAAAGATGCAATGCTAACTTTAGGAATTGGTAAAAAATATAGAAAACTACCTGTTTCTTCTCACGAAGTTACTCATGGAATACAGCGTGCAGGAGCTACTCCTATAGATGAATCTTTATTAAAATTAAGAACAAAGAAAGGAGTGCCTACATCCGGACAGTTTAACGCTGAGAATTATTTTACAACTTCTGGCGGTCGTATAGAACAAACAGAACCTTATGCGTTTGCGGGAGAGTTAAGAGAAGCAATGAGACAATCAAGCGTAATAAAAAATAGATATGATGAAATAACTCCCGAATTGTTAAGAAAGCAAAGACGTAAAGCTTTTAGTCTTAGAAAACCTCAAAACCTATTGGCTAAATATACTCCTTTTGGAGATAATTTAATGGGAGGTAATCGATTACTTTCGTTTTTACCTAAAAGTGAATATCCAGAATTAGCCAGAATAATGAACGAAGCACCAGCAGTATTACCAGCAGTAGGTGCGGCAGGAGCAGTAGGCGCTTTAATAGAACGTCCGTCTTTTCAAACTGGAGGAGTAAGAAATAGGGACCTATACCTCAAACAGACAGGGGGATACAAATCACTCCCAAAATACTAGATGTTATATATTTAACAACTAGTATAAAAAATAATTAAACAGATTTTTAACTAAACACTTTAAATACATTTGCAACATGGCAGACACAAAAGAAAAACTAGATTTAGATTCTATCTCCTTTGACGATATGTTGGGGGATGGACTTAACTCTATTTCAGGAGAGACAGACACTGATATAGATACTGTTGAAGACGAGGAAGAGATTGAAGAAGAAGAGGAAGAACTAGAAGAAGAAGATTCTTTTGAAGAAGAAGAAGAGGAAGAAGAATTTGAAGAAGAGGGGGAAGAGGAAGAAGAGGAAGAATTTGAAGATGATGATACTCCGAGTTCTGTAGCCGGAGAAATTGCAAAAACTCTAGGGTTTGAACTTGAAAATGAATACGCAGATACAGTTGAGGGATTAACTGAATTTGCAAGAGATCTTTCTCAAGAAATGGCGGAAGATCAACTTCAATCATTATTTGAACAGTTCCCAGAAGTACAAAAACACCTGGATTATGTAATGTCTGGGGGAGAATCAGAAAAGTTCTTTGAAGCATACAACCCTAAAACTGACTACAACAACATTGAAATTGCAGAGAATGATTTAGGGATGCAAAAAGCAGTACTTGCTCAATACCTACAACTAAAAGGTCATGAGCAAGAGTTTATCCAAGAAATGCTTGAAGATTTTGAGGATAGCGGTAAACTGTATGGTAAGGCTACTCAAGCAAAAGATGCATTAGCACAAGCTCAAGCTGATTANAGAGAGCANATGCTCCAACAGCAAGAGCAAGAAAACNAAAGACTNCTTGAAGAACAAGCACAGTTTTGGGATCAAGTTGCAGATACAATCGAGTCTGGGAATGAATTTGCAGGTGTTAGAATCCCAGATAAGCATAAATCAAGATTCTTTGATTATATATCAGAACCTGTAGGACCTAATGGAGAAACCCAAAGAGACCTTGATTACGCAGAAGCAGAATTAGAAGCTAAGCTTGCAATTGATTATTTAATGTATAATGGATTCAATCTTAGTGACATTATAGATACAAAAGCGAGAACAAAAAGCGCACAAAGTTTGAGAGATAGAATTCAATCAAACCAGGAAAAAGTTAAAAGCGCTAGAAAAGCTCGCAAAAGTACAAAAACATTTGATCCAGATGATCTGGACACTACGGCGCTTTTTTAAACTTTAAAACAAAAAAATAGAATATCATGGCTTTACAACAAGTCTTAAAGACTTACTACAACGATCAGCAAATGACCGACACTAACTCGTTGGTCAACGCTCTAATGGAAAAACCAGAAGAGTTATCACCTATTATTACTCACCTTGCAGGACGCGAAGAAAAAAAGTTCCCACTCTCTTTCCTTACGGAAGGTGTAGGTAATACTAAATCAATTGACCGTTTTGAATACGAGTATCGAGTTAAAACTCATGAAGTAAACGTACGTCCTGTAGTTTCTTCAAGTGGTAACGGTGCAGGAGGTTCAATCTTCACTGTAGTATTCCCAGACAAATGGTTTATTTTCCCATATACACTTGTATCTCAAACTGGGGTACTCGCACGTATTATGGCAGAACCACAACCTGTATCTGGTGGGTATGAATACAAACTCAAACTTGTATCTCCTGACCAAACAAGTATGCCCTCAGCAGACGTTGCAGCTGGTGCACTGTTTGGTATGCTCTACGCTAACGTAGGAATTGACTTCTCACGTGGAAATGCATCTAACTGGAGTGCTCCAGGACTTGTACGTTCTAAGATTGGTACAATTCGTAAATCTTACCACTTCTCAGGAAATGCAAAAGACTATGTTGCACAGTTTGAGCTCCCACTTAAAGAAGGACGATCTACTAAGCTTTGGATGGATTACGAAGAGTACCGTCACATGCTCAAGTTTAAAGAGGAATGTGAGATGTACTACTGGTATGGTGCTAAAACTTATGACAGCAACGGTGTTAACCAAATGCTGGATGAGAACGGACAGCCAGTAATCTCTGGTCCAGGTTTGTTTGAGCAAATTATCAACAAAGACACTTACTCTAACCTCACTCAGTCTAAACTTGAGGATGTTATCGGTGATCTTTTCTACGGTATGACTGATGCTACAGATAAACAAGTAACACTGTTTACTGGTATTGGGGGTGCTCGTGAATTCGATAAAGCTCTGAGATCTTACTACGCTAACGGTATTTCAAGTTCAGGTGTAGGAACTGCTACAAATGCTTACCTCAGAACTACTGAGTCTAAGTTTATCACAGGTAGCGGACGTAGTCTTGGAATTACTGGTTACTTCACCTCTTACGATCACATTGATGGTCACACAGTGAATGTAGTTAAAGTTCCATTGTTTGATCACGGCCCTGTTGCTCAAGCATCTAATCAGCACCCAGAAACTGGATTGCCGCTTGAGTCTTACCGTATGGTGTTTGTTGACCAGTCTACATATGATGGTCAGAACAACCTACAAATGATTAACAAAAAAGGACGAGAAATGCTCCGCTGGTGTGTTGCAGGTTCAGTCGTACCTAACGGCTTTACTTCAACTGATACCCGCGCGTCAGATATCGACGGTGCTTCTGTCCACATGTTGAAAACTGCAGGTGTTTTACTTCGTCGTTTTGACACCAGCCTCGATCTTCAATGTGTAGCATCGTAATTTGTGTGTTTGGTTTGCATGAGGTGGGGAGGCAATTAGGTCTCCCCTCCTCTAAACCAAATACTACTTACAAATCAAATACAATAACTATTTAGTTATTCTTTAAACTATAAAAGAACATGAGAAAAGTAATTATTAGAAGAAAAGAAGTATTCAACCATCTCCCCAAAGAAATTAGGGCGGGAGCAAAAGTTAGGATTGGGTCACATTATGTAGGACGCCAACCACTTAAAGGAGTTGAAGGAGAAGAAGCTAAAAAGCTTCTAAAAGACATTATTGACGTGCCTGCAGATCATCCAGATTGGCCTAAATTAGAAAAAGAATTTTGGGCCTCACTCTACATTAAAGTACCATTTGAAGGCGTAGAATTAAATGTAACTACAGATGAAGAAGGTAATCCTGAAAACCCATTAGACTACATTAAATACAAATGGTGTTTGAAGCACAGACTTGTAGGAAGTACAAAAGAAGAAATGGATCAGGACGGTCGTAAAAAGTTCTATATCTACGACCCACAAAAAGATCTACTTAAAAAGAATACTCTTGTAAAAGTGAGTAAAGAAGCAGATAAAGAATTTATAAAAGCTTCTTCAAAAATAGATCAAATGAAAATGCTTCTTCGTGTATTGTCAAAAGATTCTAACCCGGAGCGAATGACAGACATGGAGATTGAAAATGCTTTGTACGAAATTAAAAATCAAAACCCTGCAAGATTTTTAAAATTTGCAACAGATAAAGATCTTGAACTTAAATCAGAAATTGCAGAAATGGTTGAAAAAGATGTGATTCGTAAAATTGGGAATCAGCACATCTATGAAGACGAGACCATTGGCGAAAATCTTGCAGATACTATTGTATACTTTAAAAACAAAAAGAATTCAGGCTCAGTTAATGCTATGAGAGCACGCCTGAAAGAAGCTAAAGTATAATGACTGTAGAAGAAATGCATATAGCTGTTAACCTGGGAGTGCAAAAAATTGCATCTTTCCAGGTTGACAACTTATTGCCTCAAGAGATTGATCATGAGCTTAATGCATCTATGGATAGATTTATTAAACTTAGATACACTCCTTTAGGTAATAAGTATAGACGAGGGTTTGAACAGTCTCAAAAACGAATAGATGACTTAAGAAACCTCGTAGTAGATGCATCACTTCCAGCATTCTTTTTGTCAGACTCGTTAGGAGATATTCCAGATTTTGGGAATAACTACTTTATAGAAAGATCCGCTTTACCTACAGACTACTTATTCTTAGTAAATGTAGCTGCTCAAACAATACACAATTGCGGACAAGTAATTGACACTAATATTCTAACGGAATCTAAAAATTTTGTTAGGGTACACTTATCTCCCCCAATAACTGGGTACGTCTTAACCGACATACAAATAAATCTTTATCAGGGAGATCCTGCAGTATCGGTAATTTCTAATCAAGAAGGGCTACATATAGATCAGCTGTTAGATAGTTCAGAATATGTATCAGGTACCCCTACTTTGTCCATAGAAGATCAAAGTGTTTTTGGGGGAACATTTGAAGAAACCCCAACAACTGATAGTAACGAATTTTATTTATCATTTAATGAAACTTTTGACGGTACGCTCTTTGTGACTACAATTTGGTCAGATCCTACAGGAAATCTACCAGATGTCCCAGTAAATTTAAATGAGCCTCCACTAACTGTAAACTATCAAACTAGAATTACCTCAGCATCTAGAAGATCAAAAGATGTTTGTAGGTATTCTCAACATGATGATTTATACACATTATTAAACGACCCTTTTAACACTACTAAGTACGACGATCCAATATATACAATACAAGAAAATTTTGTAGATATACATACAAATGATACTTTTGTAGTGCAGAGAACTTATGTAAAATACATAAGAAGACCTAACAGAATTAACAGATCTACTGGTTCTGGGTGTGAATTACCAGTACACACGCACCAGGAGATTGTAGACATGGCTATTAAAAGCATACTAGAGGGCATTAGTGATCCTCGGTATAACACGCAATCTCAAGAGGTTGCAGAAAATGAATAATTATTATTAATCCCAAAAAACAAAAAAGAAAACATGGGAACTAATTTATCACAAGTGTTTATTTCAAACACTGACATTCTTCAAGCTCCATCAGGAGCAGGTACTGACGCATTTACTGATCTGGCTTCAACCCCAGAAGTAGGTATTTGGTCACATCAAGCTGACTCTAACGGGGATCATTGGGTAAACAGTGCACTTTACGCTACTACTGTCGATACCGACACAAGTAACGCGGATGACACNACTGTTGCAGCTCTTACTGTAGCTAACCCACTTTGGTTGTACAGAGACCTTCAATTTGCTCAGGGAACTTCAGGCAATCCAATTGCTTCTCCTTTGATCAATACTAGAGACATCAAACGAATTAAGTACGACCCGTACCAAGCGTTTGTAGGGACTCAAGCAACTATTGTTGATGCTACATTAAACGTAGCGGGGGCAACAGACAATGATGAATACAACTTCAAGTTTATCATTAAAACTACCCCTACTGATTACCTTGAGTTTTACGATCAAGAAGGTTTGAACATTTTTACAGACTTCCCTCTTGGGGCATTCAACACTACTAACCACAAGGCTATTAACATGACTGTCACTATTCCTGATGTGAGTGATGCTGATGCTCCAGGAAACGTAACTGCAATTCAAGCTGCAATTGCAGCGCACCCGATTTTGTCTAGAATGTTCACAGCCGCAGATGTTGGTACTGATGTTGTTATCACTGCAATCCACCCAGGATTGATTTTTGATCTCATCATTCAAAACCTTACTCAAGATGCTGATCCTGTAGATGCTGCAATCACTG
>JGI10211J14876_10001542_pt1 | contig 10046 bp, 5 predicted proteins | sample Etolagsediment_FD_14876 | JGI IMG/M metagenome (IMG submission 14876)
AGAACATGGTCAGCGACAAGGACGAGTATACAAACGAATGGTGGTCTTTGTCCAAACGTATCCAGTACCTCTACCATATTCCCGAACACAAACCCGAGGTTGAGTATGACCACAACTCGGAAAATGACGCTTTTGCCATCGCTTGTGAGTACCTAGCTATCCATGCCATTGGGTTGGGGCACTACATATTGGATTCCTCGCGTACGATCTCCCTTGCCGTACCCGTAAAGAGGAAGAAAATCATCGAGGAAAAGGGACCTTTTTCCTAGGGGGGGGTAGGTTATAGGGAAGGGGCCAAGGTGTGGAGGTGGGTATACTTAACATACAAGAGAGGAAACGTTTTATTGTAACCTCTCGACTTCCTTCGCCTACATACTTTTTTCGTGGGGAATTTAATTACGATACCTGGATCTCAGTTTTTTTCTTGTTAAACATAAAAATTTCATTCTTGTTTCCTTACTTTTACGTTTTGCCTCACCATTTTCGCATTGACGCCAAGGAAAAAAAGCATGATGGTGTCCGTTCCTCGGGACACTTACCAACTTTTCTCGCCTTCTTCCGTAGGCACCAACCGGTCTAGAATCGAATATACACCTACGTTACCCATTCTTTCAAAAGACTCGATATGGAGTAAACAAGATGCGGATGATGATAGTTCTTTTCCCTTTAGTCCTATACTAGAAATGTCTCTGAAGAGCGTTTTTGACGAAGAGGAAGAGGATGCGCATTTATCTAAATCCGGAACCCCGCGCGGAGCTAAGATCTCGAGGACAGTACCACTTTCCGAAAAATGTTATTTGTGTATGAACAACATCATAGAAAACGCCAAGGACATTGTCATCATGCGATGTTCCGAGAGGTGTGGGACACGTCTGCACTTTTCGTGTGCGGTTAACAGCATGTGGCCCCATCCCAATACCGGAATCATATGTCCTGTGTGTACCAAGGACGAACATGTTCACTGGAGCTATGGCCCCTCTCCTCCTATGTACCGAAAGGATAAGATGAGGAGTCCACCTCCTTATCCCCAAAATAGAAGCAAAGAACAAGTGAACGGGGAGTACCGATTCTTGTGCAAAGCGCGGTCCTTGCTGATCCAGTATGTGGGATGGGCTGATTTACGAGCGATGGTTGACGATGACTTTAGAGAGGTCATGCGAGGAATACGTCAATGTGTCAACAAAAAGGCGGGGATGATCTCTGGATCTGGAAAAGTCGAGCGCAAGTCCAAGCAAGGAGGTAGCGGTAAAGTGGATGAGCAAAGGTATCAACGTGCCGCCATGTTCTTTATTCAAAAAGTACGTCTATCCTCGTTTTTGGAATCCGGGACATCTATCGCCTGTATCTACCAGTACATTACAGACCGATTTGAAGGATTGTTACTGATGGGTCTGTGTCTAGAGGACTTGAAGATGATTGAGAAGAACAAAGACATGGAAGACTTTGTTCGTCTGTACGACGTATCCTCGCCTAAACTACGGAGCTACCTGGGAGAAGACGAAATGTGTCTGAAAAATTTAATCCGGACGAAACTATCGGCTCATTCTATGGAAACTTTGGGGATTAACGCTCACGAGTTGTGTGTTATGAAACTTACGCAAGAGGAGATGCAACAATTCGACTACTTGACGATGGAGGACTGGATCTTTCACTTAAAGATGACAGCCACTTGCCTGCAAGTGCTTCGCATCAAGGCCAAGGACATTGACCGTCCAACTGGAAAGTTGAACAAGATGGGGTGGGACATGATCGCCTTTGACCAGTACATGAACCTTTCGGTGCATCAGAAAAACACTCTCAAGTTGCATGTAAATGTACCGAGAGTGGGTGTCACAACAAGGTACGAAAGCTTTGCTGAAAAGGTCGCAAAAACATCGAGTCGAAGTAAGCCGGGTATACGGGATTCGTCTTCTCCTAAGAATCGTGGATCATGGAGATCGACCGGCCGATCTTCGGAAAGGCAAAAGTATCCCTCAAGAGGCCATACCTAGAAGGGAAAAAAAATAAATTGTTCTTTTTTCGCTTGAATATGGTGTGCAGAGCATATTCCTATCGAATATGCTCTGGGTGATATTTGGGTCAAGGACAGAGAAAAAGGAAAAAAAATTTTTTTTGCCCATACCCTCTCTGGCCATTTACGCGGTTTTTGGAAAATGGGGGCACCCCTCCAGAATTCTCTCGACCAATCAGATTGCAGGGATTTGACCAAATGCTAAGCAAAAGTGACCAAATGCAACCATTTTTCACTGAAAAATATGGGACTAGTAGTTCCTCGTCGGGGGTGATTCTACGGCCTTACTACATTTTGGGGTATTTCGAAATTAACTATAGTTAAGATTTTGCCCGTTTTATTTTTCTAGACGCCTGGGATGTTCAGGTAGGAGCTGCGTCTGGACTTCTGTTCTATGGTTCTTTGTCTTTGTGCTTGAGTAAAATCAACGCGTTTATCCAGCTCCATGCGAATGGACCGTTCAGAAATGAGGATGCACCAAGCAATGTATCCTAAAACCAAGGATACAATGGCCATGGACCAATTGATCCAATATGGTACCATATGTGTATACAAGGGATACGAAGCAGCCGCTACCAGAATAAACAAACACATCATGGGTATTTGTATCCATCCGTACAGTATAGCATAGGCGTACAGCAATGGATCTTGGTGAACATGAGACGCCCGTGTCCAGATTCCCCAAAACCAATGATAGGTGTTTCTTCCTCGCATGCGAAAAACCAACGTATTGGAAAAAGTTTTGATGATCAGAATGATGGCTTTGAACAAGTGTATCGCAAACACCAAGGTATAAATAGTATCCAGTTCAAAACCCCAAACGGAAAAGGCCGTGATAGGCCATGCGAGGACACTGAGTTCCAGAACTGCCGAAAACACACACGCCCAAGAGACATTGCAGCTCAATGTGTGTCTCTCCTCGTACAGATCCTTACCCATCACCACATGATCCCTATCGTCTCCATAATGATACCTCAATTCGAGTGTATCCCTTTGGCGATGCCGATTTCCGCTAGGTAAAGGAGAGGAAATACGGCCTGTAGCGGCGGCCCCAAAAGGACTAGGAACGACTACGGGGACATCATCCCTCGCATCCGCTTCAAAGGGCGAAGCGTACATTTTTTTTACCCAGGACTCCTCCTTACGACGATGGTTTTTCCTTTGTGTTATAATGCGAGGAAGGTAGATTATATTACAGATACATAGACAATAATTTTTTGGGGGTTTCTCGTAGGCGTTTTTTTTCCTTCCTCCTCCCTCAATCACCTCCGAGATACAAAGCGAGGCTTGGTGTCGGGCACGTAACGCAGGTCCATCATATCTTGCATGAGACTTGCCTTTTTCAAAACACGTTCTCGTTCCATCCCATCTCGCATGTACCTTCTGGGATTCCCGATTTTTGCTCGGCTGACAAAAGTGGCACAGAGCGATGCGAAGAGGGGTCCCATCAACTCGTCGCGTTGAATGGTTTCACGGTCTATTTTGGCCCATTCCGGTCTCCGCACGCGAGCGAAATATCGCTTGAAATGTGTATGTGCCTGTTCAATGGCCGAAACAAATTTCCTTTCGATCCTTAAGATACCCGTGTTGATTGCTTTCATGGCCCACTCTGGGTTGGCAGTGATAGGTACCGACGTGACGCCTCCAGTCTCGGGCGCTCCTCCCTCCACCTCGCGTATTTGAAGTTCCGTGTTGATATCTTCTACGCGTTGTTTCAGTTTAGCAATCCTCTTGTCAATATTTTCCAACAGAGTCCGCTTTTTAGAAACATATTCTTGCATAACCGTTTGCCAATATTCGAAGTTATCCTCATCTACTGGTATGGAAGTGTCTACCTTTACACCCATTGCTAGCGCTGAATCTATCATAAGGTCGTTACCATCAAACAACTCAAATGCATTAGACGCCAAATCAGTCCACGATCCTTCTTCTTCTTCTTCTTCTTCTCCAAGACCAAACGAAAACCTCATGAGGTTTTGGGTGGTTTCAAAGAGTTGGTTGATAAGTTGATTCACTCTCTCATTGTATGCGTATATCAAATGTAAAAAACGGAACCAATGGTGAACATTTTGGTCGTGGGCAGTATGTTTATCATCATCCGTGCTGGTTATCCCCTCATACCAATTCGACTCTAAAAAATCAAAAAGTTCTTCTAAAGGATAATCACCCGCTTGTCCTCTTTCATTATTATCGCCGAAATTTACTCCATCAAGCAGGATTTGAAGATCATTTTCCGCTTGATTTTTTCTGCTACGCGACATAGGCGCAAACGCAACCCAAGCGGCTTTGTCAGGGTGATCTTTAGAGTTTGGGTCCTCTTCTTTTAAATCAATGAGTATACGTATCCGGTCAGTCGGGCCAGTTTCCGAACCCTCTTCTTTTATACCACCCACCCCACTTAATGTAGGGTGGGTCAGAGTCACGGAACCGAGAAAGTCCAATGATGCATAAAAAAACAAGAGATCCCGCAAACTTTCCTGATGCTGACTTTGACCTTTCAGGCGATTGTATAAATTGAGCACTTTTCTTATTCCCGCAAATTTGGATGAAGCAGACAGATTGGTCAAGTAAAAATAAACTGCAGAAAATTGCAGAGATTGCTCAATAAGGAAGTTTTCGTTGTCACTCATAAGATCTCCGTACGTCTTGGTGCTCAAATCCCACTCTAATTTTTTAATAACAGTATCGTCATCGCTACCGTTAAATAATATAGAAGAAGGATTTTCTTCTTCTATGACGATCCTCATTATGTTCAGAAGAAACACTTGAAATTTGTTCAAAGCGTCTATGTAATAATCCTTTTCGTTCATTTTGTCTACCAGATTGAATAGATCTTGATCATCATTGATCGTTTGCACTTCTTTTCTCGCCTCTTCCAATTCAAGACTTTTTCGAGCTTCGATTAAATCAGATGATAACATCTTCAATCGAGTTTGACGAGTGAGTGCACGCGAGGCTATCTGATCGCTCATGGCTCGAGACGCCGCCTGTGCCCTTGTCGCACTGGTCTTGACAAACGTCTCTTCAACGTCCAGATCCAACTCGGCGGCCACCATCGAAAGAAAATCATAGTCTGGATGGTCTTGAAGAACATCTATACGACGATTCACTTCTATGGTGTACTCTGGCCGGAAAGCTCGTTCGGTTCTTCTTTCTTCCTCGTTTTTGTACCCGTCTTCTGTCAATGGAGACCTGGGATCTATACCTTTTTCTGATTCTAATTCTCGCTTGGTACGACGTTTCTTTATCGTTTCATTCTCGCCTTCGTCACGGAATTGAAGACTGTGTTGCCCTCGCTTCAACCCACTAGGAATCACGCGAAAAGAATCCCCATATTCTGTGGATATCACTTGGTTTCTTAATGCAATATCTGGAGGTGCGATCTCGCGTGTTTTGAGTGCTATCCTATACTCAATACGTTTTTGGGCGCGTTCTTGTACCTCCTTGGGCACATACAGCATGCGAAGAGTCTTTTCGCTCAGCTTTTTTTGCTTTCTCCTTTTTATGGGATTGGGAAATCGAGGGGTCAAGTCAGCAGAGGATGTCCTGCCATAAGCAGACGACGTCCCATATATAGATGTGTCTTCGTCTATAGGCGAGGTATCTCCATACATAGACTGTTCAAAGGGAATCGAATCGGAATCAAGATCTCCCTCGTCTTCCTCATCCGGGACATGGTCCCAAATAACATCTTCAGATTCATCTCTTCTTCCTATTCCAGAAAAAGAAGAATCATACCGACCCCAGGCTCGTGCAGCGGGTGTCAAGGATTCCACTTCTTCGTCAGAATCGGTAGACGAATCTTCAAAACCTCCTAAACCTCGACGCATGCGAGAAGAAGCCTTATCTTGTTCTCGATGTTCGCTCATGCGTTGAGCCAGACGGGCTCTGGAGCCTTGATTACTTCTTCGCATGACTCTTGATTATCATAAACAACGCCTCTTGAAAAGGGAAATAGCATTATCAAAGTGAAATTTTTTTATTTTCACAAGGATTTAGACCAGCTAAAAAAAAAGAGTATGCAGACGCGAATGCACACTTTTTACCTTTACCCAATGGACTTGCGCAGATGCACATGCACATTCTTGCGTTGAATCCATCTCTTCAATTTGTCCTCGGTAGCATCGTCCAGGCGAATGGGACCAGAGACTTTAAGCGAGGAATGGGGGTCGTGGTTACCGCGAATGGTCTTGAGCGTATTCCCATCGCTTCCCTTGGACTCAAAGATGTACCGATGAATATTGTCATACACGCGGCGCCGGTCTCTCGCATCAATAAGTTTTTTCTCATTGGGAATCACCACAATGAATGACCAAGGCAAAGAACTTCCCGTCCTCTTTCTTCCGGTCAGTTTCTCGTGTCGACTTACGTGGTCCCTAAGGGCCAGCATCGCTTCTACAAAAGCGTCGTGTTCCACCGAAGAAAGTTTCGTCACCACAGGTTTCGTTTTAGTATCCATACGAAGTCCCGTCGTGATCTTTGCTTCAGAGGCCTGTGTAACAAGAGGTGTGTACCCAACTATTTTTCCAAAATCCAGAGGAGGCGCTTTTCCCCCAAATTCTTCCGCCGCTTGTTTTTGCGCCCCGGTAACAATATACATCAAGATGTTTGAACGCACATTGGCGTCCGTAAAAGGTTGGTAGGTACCGTATCCAGACGAGGCCATATGACAGGCAGTCATGGCCAAAGCCTTGATGGTCATGTCGTGCACGTCAAAGCGAGAACTGTTGATGATAAGCGGGTCACCCTTTGCCAATTCTTCCACTCCATAGAGTTTTTTAGCTAATTTTTTGGGTATGGTGATGGACATACGTCCAATACGACGAGCGGCCGAGGCCGCTTCCTTGTCTGCGACACCGGAAATTACCCCTAGAGCGGCCATCAAGCGATCTGCCCGAGAAACTTTGGATCGGTCTTTGACCCCAGTCGCAGCTTGTCGTCTACGAATATCTGCTAGTTGTCTTCCGTAAAAGACAGAACATTCTTTCACCACGGATTTCAACACAGGAAGTTCGCCCTTGCCAAAAAGCCTTAGCGCAGCTTGGACCATTTTTGGTCCGTGTCGGCGAACAAACTTTTTGGTCTTTCTTCCTCGCTTGGTTTTCGACTCTGTTTCTCCGGGCATTTCGTAGTCCAGGATTTCTTCGGGAAATTTCCCAGTCTCTAGAGCTTGTCGGATGAAGCTTACGGCTTCAAAGGCGGAACGGGATACGGCCTGTCGAGTCAAATCAACGTCTTTCGCGGTCGTACCTCTCAATTTAGCGCTCTTTTCTCCCTCTCTGAAATTTTGGGGGAGATACGAAATGACACTGGCAAGGTAGGCGATCATGGCATGGTATCCCAAAAACACTTTGTTCTCTGCATCGTCGTACTTGGCGCCTCCTTTCTTTTTGGTATCCGCCAACCATTTCATCGCTGCCATGGATAGTCCGGAAGCATCCTCGCTTAATGTGCTGGGTTTCTTTCGGAGCGAGAGTTGTCCCCAGCTACCCCATGGCGTCGCCTGAATGAACCGATAGTTGCGTTCAATGGCACGCAACTGGGATGCGGACAATCGCTTCACGGGAACGTCCATAACTTTTCCCATGTAATAATCGGGCGAGATTTCCGAAGGTAAAAAGTGGTGCACCATGTGGCTTTTGTCCACACAAGAAAGCGCATGAGCCATGTCACGTATGTCGATAAACTGAGACAAAGCTTCCTTTGCAATCATGGAAGAGATGGCATCGTCCTTTTCCGCATGGCCCAAAAGGCTATAAATAGAGGAAACGCCGTGGATGGAAGCTTTGTCGCTGTGAACCGGAGTGACAAAATGATCGCATCCCTTCTTGTTGATTTTCTCAGGGTCAAAGTCGTCCTCCGCATCGCCTTTATCATAGACAGACCGAATATCCTCTTGTGCCGTCTTGAGACAACATTTACGGATTTGGTCTTTCAAAAGTTGCTGTCCAGATTTGGTGGTCATCTTGTGCAGATCATGCACAGGTGATCTGGAATACTCCATCAGATTCTCAATAGCCACACCAAGCATGTTGTCGGCCATCACATGCCCTGAAGTAAGCAAGTCTTCTTCAAAAGACTCCTCCTCCTCGCCTGATAGAAGTAAAGGATCCTTGTCCAGACCCTCTCCTGCGGATTCCTGAGCACTTTGGCGAGTTTGAACACCAGAGGCCGATAGACCAAATGAAGGTTTCATTTTAGGCGAGGAATTGGGTCTACCCAAAGACCGTGTGGGTCGAGGGTTGCATTTACGAGCCATGGCTGTGGTAGACGGTTTGCTTCTCTCCACCGTTTCATCAGAGATGGTCTTGGCAAAGGCCATTAAATCGTCTCCCTTTTCCTTCTCCTCCTCCTCCTTTACGGACTCTTCAATTTCGTCCGCAAGGACAGACCCAGAGGCCAAAGCTTTTTCGGTGGCTTTTTCCAGCTCATTCTTCTTCGCTTTTTTAGCACGAGCAGGACTTTTGTGAAGTGTCCCCGTGGAAATTCTGTCGTTTACATACCGATCAAACGAGGAAATAGACGATTGGTCCGGATCGCGGTTTTCGCTTCTTTCCAGTGCTCTCCAGTCTCTATACAGGTTTTTCCCTGTATCAGACCACGGAATCTTCTTTCCGTTGATGATAAACCTCGCCTCGGATTCGGACATGTTTTTTCCCGTATTCCCGATCCAAATGGGTTATACTAAGATGAGGATGTGTACTAAAAGGTTTTGAATAATCCACAAAGTATTTTTTTTCCTCTCCATTTTTGCGCGTCCTTTCAGTTTTTTTAATCCATTTTTTTTTTGAAAAGTAAAAAAAAGAAAGGTCAAGATTCATGTCATGGTTTACTCCTCCGTAGTATAGGTATATTACCCGTTTGTCTACAAAAAAAGATGGAGGTGGGTGACCACATTCTTTCTAGGATGGTGGACGATGACTCGGACTTTTGGGTTTCCGAATTTACCGAGAGCGACATGAAAGCCATGTACAATGTCCTTGATGCCTATTACACCAGCGATGGTTTGGCAAGGTATGTCGAAAAAGCCAAAAAAGCGATAGCTCAGACTCGATTTGGGGCTATTGTTACAAGCGCTATTGCTCAAGCGAAAAGGGTCGACAGAGCCATGGCCAAAGCGCAGCGAGAGGCGCGAACGCAAGCCAATCTCCAGATGCAAAAGAGTGCCAAGGTCTTGGACATCCAATTGAAATTCATCGGAGAGGACATGTACGATCGGAAAAGAGATGAGCTTGACGACGTTACTGCTAGGATTGAATCACTCGAATCAAAGCTTGGTAGCGGGGAACCATTGCCTACAAGCGTACTGAAGACCGAGCTTGAATCGATCAAGAACGATATTAACGACGTGCAGGAACAAGACGATCAGCAGAAAAATTTGGTCGTGTCGATGCGAGACCATATTAAAGAGACCGTTACAGAAGCCCGTGAGACCGTTGCGGAAGGCGACAAAAAGGCTGTGGAAATTGTCAAAGAGGCTATTGAGGAGCAAGAAGATCTGGTTGAAATCGAACAAGAAATGCGAAATGATGGGGACATTCCCTCCACTTTTTCAGACGTCCCGAATGCGCCTCCTCCTCCTGGACACCCAAATTTCATCAAACCTCAGAACTGGAGAACCCAGGATGGGTTCACCAAACCTCAGAACTGGAGAACCCAGGATGGGGACGTGGTTAAGGTCACACCGCAACAAGCTGCTGTTGCGGGAGAAGTAAAAGATTCTCTCCAAGAATCTGAAAAAAATCTCTTTGATAGCCTGGAAGAAGCCGTGACGTTACGTCGCAAACGCATGGGTCTTGATGAGGAAACAAAAGAAGATGAACCTGATGGCGGGGAAGAATGGGAAGATGAAGATACGATATACTTGAATGCGCGTGTTAATGCGAAAAACGATATTCTACGAATCGTTCTTGACATGCGAGCACGCGCTGGATTACCGATCGACGGATTGTATGGGAAAAAAAAGAAGACGACCAACATGCCCGCAAGAGCTACGACGATTTCCAATAGATCCGCCGTAAAGAAACCCCAGCCG
>JGI10211J14876_10001543_pt1 | contig 10044 bp, 14 predicted proteins | sample Etolagsediment_FD_14876 | JGI IMG/M metagenome (IMG submission 14876)
TAAATATTATTATCATTATATAAATTTAGAAGAATGTGCTGGACATTTTAATGTTGGTAGTAAATTTATATATTATCTAATACAAAAGAATTCAAATAAAAATGAAAACATTGAAATTATTTGTAAATATAACAATAAAGTTTATAAAACTAACTTAAATCAAGATTTACTTAGAAGAGATTATTTACCATATTTATTAACTAAAGAATGTTTAAATATATTAAATAAAATTAAAAATAATACTAATGATAAATTAGCAATATTTCATTCACCTGATAATCGTAGTGATAAAAAACATGTATTGAAAAAAAATAAAAAAGAATCAAATGAAGAATATAAGAAAAGAGCAATTGAAAATAAATATATTTATCCAATGCAGGCAACAAGTGTTCAAGTAGTTTATTCATCAAATAAATGTAAAAATCAAAATGATAAAAAAGTGTTGATGTCAAGAAGTGGTTATCTAAAACCATTTTATGATAATGGTATAATAGGAGTTGGAGGTGATTGTTTTGCGTGTTTAGTTAAGGATGAAAATGAAGGAAATAAAATCATTGAATTATTAAATTGTAAATTATATAAATTCTATATTGAAACTAATAAATGGTCAGGATTTCATAATAAAGAAGTATTACAAGATTTACCTAATATTGTTAATAAAATAGATAATATTAATGATAAAAATATTTATAAATATTTTGAAATTAAAGAAGAAGACATTAAAATGATTGAAACTTCAATCTAAATTATAATAAAAATTATTTTTTAGTTAAAAAAATAAATTATTTTGATTTAAAAAATTTCTTTTTTACTATATGTTTTTTCTTATCTTCTTCTTCTTCTTCATCACTTGAGTATAAATCTTCAAAATCACTTATATCATGTGTTGTAAAATAACTAACTTTCTCTCCGTCTTCAAGAAGATGTTCTTCATCATCACTATTATACATTTCCTCATTAATTGTATTAATTTTTATTACAAAATTTCCACTTCGAATAACAAAATGTCCTGCGTCATAAATAAAAATAATATCATCTGGAAATTCAAAAATTTTACCATTTTTTTTTGCTAATTCTAAATCATTTATGAATTCAAATGGAATAAGAGAAATTGTACCAGATTCTACATTATATTTTCTTTTTTTAGAATCATAATAAATTCCATCCCCATAATGTGTATGATGAACAATCATAAAATCCTCTTCTTTTTCTGTTAAGTCTATTTTTCCATTATCACATTTATACATGTCTTGCCATATATCATAATGATAATGTTCATTAAGAGCAAAACATGGGTCTCCTAAATAATATTTACCTGTTTTCAATGAATCTTGCATTTTTTTATGTTTAATTATTTTTTAATAACAAAAAATCAATTTATTTTTAATTTTTAAAATATAATATATATTCTTTAAATATATGGGTCAAGTAGAAAAAGTATTGAATTCATTTTTAAAATTTGATATTACTTATTTAGAACTATTTGTTTATTTTATTTCTTCATTTATTATCTTTTTTGCAGTACTATATGCTATTTATTATTATTCACTTAATATAAATAAAGGAGAATTAGCAACTTTAGAAGCAAAAATAAAATTAAGTAATGCTATTTCATTGGCACTTAGTTTTATTTTATCAATTGAAATATTAAAAATATATTATATTAAAACTTATAAACAACTTATTATTGTATCTACTTTAGTTGTTTTAAAATTAGTTGTGAATTATTTCTTGACTCTTGAAATAAATGACGCACAAAAGAAAAAAAATTTATATGCTAAATAATTATTTAAATGGAAAAGCATTTTTTAATTTTTTTAAATCAATTTTATTACCACCATTGTATAATAATTTTTCATCAAATTCCTTTAAATGTTTAATATATATAAAAGGTCTTTTTTGACTTGAATAATAATCTTGGAATTTAAATTTTCCTTCTGTTAATTCAAATTCACATAACATGATATTTGGTTTTTTATATGTATCCCCTATAATAATACCATGAAGACTTGATGATATAATAGCTTTTGCTGAATATATATTATTGACAACTTCTGTCCAAGGATCTCTTGGATTAATCACAACAAATTTTGGATCTAAACTGAGTTTTTTATAATGACCATAATGTGATTTGTGAGGTACAATAACAATCTTATTTTTTAAATGTTCTTTTATTTTTGGTTTATAAAATTCATTCAATAATAAAGCAGGATCCCCAAATATTTGCGGACAATTAAGATTCCTCTCATTTTTTAAAAAATCATATGTTTTAGGTCCTCTACAAGCACTTATATGTAGATTTTTTATATTGAGAGCACCTTCGATTGGGGGATTTGTTCTTAATCCTGTACCATAAATATAATAATTATTTCTTGCTACATGTAAATATGAACCAATTGCTATTAAATTCTTTTCAATATTTTGTTGATTAAAAACAAGTTCATATTTGTTTTTATTGATTAATTTTTGTACAATAAATTTGGATAATTCATCACCAAAATTTCCATGTTGACATTTTTCGTGAAAATAATATAGATTTATTTTTTCTTTACTCATAATTATACTTATGAAAAAATTGATTTATTTTTTACAATATATAAAAAATATATAATAAATAAAAATGACAACTCAATATTCAAAAAAAATTAATATTATACCTAATGACTTATGTTATATTTGTAATGTAAATAATTCAATACAAAAATGTATTGAATGTAATAAACATATGTGTTTAGATGTAATGTGTATTGATTATGATAACAATAAAAAATGTTATGAATGTTATCGAAAAAATCAAGACATTTTTGAACAAGAACAAATTAATCAAGGGTATTTAGTAAAATGCGACAATTGTGAATTTGTTTGGGATGGAAATGCTCAATGTCCATGTGGTGGTGATCCTAATTGGAATTATGATATAAGTGATTCTGAAGAAGAAGAAAATGAAGAAGTATTAAATGGAATTCATATTATTGAAGATGAAAATGAACCTCCTAAAAAGAAAAATAAATATTAATTTTTTAATTGTGATTTATAAGCCATTAGTGATGAAAAAATCATACAACTATGAAAAATGATATGTTTTACATACCATAATCTATTTTTTTGTTTATAATATTCATGTGATTGATGAAAATAGAATAAACTTATTATAAGGGATGTATTTCCTAAAATTGTAGCATAATAATTTTGACTATAAAAACTACCTTTAATAAAAAAATATGTACCTAATATGGGTTGATAAATTAAATCTAAATTTCGTCGAAATCCTAATGTTGGTTTTCTCCAAAATTGATAAGATATAAATGATCCTAATAATCCAAAAACAGGCATATAATGTATATTATGATAAAATCCATATATTGATGGTAATATTAAATATTTTGATGTTTTTACTAAATATTTTTCTTCATCATCAAATGTAATCTTCATTAATTTTTTTAAATAAATGTACTTTAAGTTATTTTTTCAATAATAATTAATTAATGTTATTGTGTTTAATTCTCATTATGTTTAGTTTCTACAAAAGTATTCACACCAAAAATGTAAATGTTAGATATATCTCAAAAAAAATACAAATTCCTCAATTATTTAATGCAAAAAGTGATGGTCAAAAAAATTACAAAAAAGCTCTTTATTCTCAACTAAATGATTTAGTAATTTGTAATGGACCAGCCGGAAGTGGAAAAACATGTATGGCATGTGATTATGCAATTCAAAATTTAAAGTTAAAAAATTATAAAAAAATTATTATCACAAGACCCACAGTAAGTATACAAGAAGATTTAGGATATTTACCCGGAACCATCAATGAAAAAATGCATCCCTGGACTTTACCCATATTTGATATTTTTCATGAATATTACTCAAAAAATGAAATAGATGCGTTGATTAAAGATGGTATTATTGAAATTAGCCCATTAGGATTTATGCAAGGGCGAACATTTAAGAATGCTGTTATTATTGCGGATGAAATGCAGAATAGTAGTATAGGTCAAATGTTTATGTTATTGACGCGTATTGGTTTTGGTTCAAAAATGATTATTAACGGTGATTTGAATCAAAATAAATGGACAGAAAAAAAAGAAAAAAATGGATTAGAAGATTTAATTTATAAATTAAAATATTTAAATAAAAATAATGAAAGCATTGAGATGATTGAACTTAATAATAATGATATTCAACGACATCCATTGGTTTCAAAAATAATATCTTTTTATGAATAATATAATTCTATTTCTTTTTCAAACTCATCGTCACTTAATTTTATCTTTTGATTATTTTCTTTGTCATGAATTATTGGTTGATAAACTGTTTCTGCAAATTCATATATTCTTTTTCTATATCTTTGTTTTTTCAACTCGATTTCATCTACTGAATTTGATTTTTCATTAATTAATTTAATTTTTAAATATTCATTCATTTGAAATAAAAAATCATCATAAATTAAATTAAGATTTAAATACTCATATGCTTGTATATCTTTTTTTTTTAATGATGTTATTAATGAGTTTTGTATTACATAATTTAATAATCCATGATTTGTTAAAATTCCATAATTTTCAATTGACATTTTAATGATATTACTTATGATTAAATATTTATGTAAAAAAATTTCAATTTTTTTATTATTCATTTTTTATTATTTATTATTTAGATTGTAAAACTATTAGAATCATTATTTTGTTGTTTTGTTAATTCAATTTGTGTGAAATTTGTTGTTGGTATATCATAATCAGGGTCAAGATTAATAGGTGCTGGTAATTTAAGATTAGACCCAATACGTTGTGCTCTTAAAAAGGTAGAATAAATCGAACGTAAGAAATCACCGGTTACAGTGTATGTACGTTCATTTCTATCTCCTTCATATAAATCAGCTGGTAATGTAAATGTATAACATTGGAAACGTTGAACAGCATGATCGTAAAAAGAGGATACAAGTAGTTTTAATAAACGTGTAAATATATCAGCATTTTTTATATAATAATATAATACTTGTTCATTAGGAGTTAGTTTTGCTTGTGCTTCGGCAGGAGAAGTGGAAATTTGCTTACACTCCCCGGTTCCACCAAGTACTTGGTCAGACCAACAGGTTGGTAATTGTTGTTTTTGTAATACACGCATTAAGGGTGTTTTTGTTACATAATCATATTGTACATATTTAATTGAATTTGCTAAAAATCCTCCAGGTGCAGGAAGGTAAACAGTAATTTGTTTTCCTTGGAAATTTTCTACAGCTTTTAATTGAACAGTTGAGCAAAAACGTTTTGGATTGGCATTATAATATGCACGTCCCATATTTCTAAAATCAAGTACTCTTAAAAGAAAATCTTGATTAAATGAAATAGCTAAAAGTACTTGACGAATATAGTTAAGTCTTGTTATAGTATTTCCTCTAAAGTTAAATACAGATGGATTATTTTTTACATTATATGTTGGCAATGTATTTTCGGGAAAAGTAGCACCACTTGGAACTGACATTATTAATATACACATACATTTTTTTTTTAGCCACTTAAATATTTAGGAACCGGTAAATTCTTTTTAATTTTATTTTTTACTAAATATTGACTATATGAGTATATCTCGAAAATCTCTAAAGCATTATACATATTTGACTGTTTATAATCATAAAAATCTTGAGGAATATTGAATTTTATAGTATAGTTTTTTCCTTGAAAATAGGCTATTTTTGCTTTTTCTAAATCACTTAATAATTGTTGAAAATATTCTTTATTTCTTAAATAAAAATATAAAATAATATCTATGGGTGGATTTCTCTTTAAATAAAATTTTAATTGTTGAATATTATTTGAATTTGAATTTATACCAAATTCTATTGTTTTCATTAAATGAATAAGTTCTTTTGCTGAATAATTTTTCCTAAGTTTATTTTTATCTTCTAATAAAAATTCAAAATAAAAAAAGTATTCTTTACATTCATTATGATGGTAATATGCATCTTCATAACATTTTAATATTTTTGATAGTTGCTCACAATTCATAAAAAAAGTGATTAATATTATATCAGTTATTCTATATTGTAATTGATTTCTTGGATATTTTTTTATATCTATTTGATAATTATCATAAATATTAATACTTTGATTCATAATATTTATAAATAGTCTGATTTTTAATTTTATTTTTAACCTTAATGATTTTTTAAAAAGAATAAAAAAATGAAAAAAAGAGTTTAAAATAATAATATTTAATAACATTAGTAGTAATCATGGACTTTGAAGAAAAGAAAAATCTATTTAAAATTCGTAAAACTGTAATAGAAATGTTAGAAGATAGAAAATATATTATTCCTAAAAGTGAATTTATTGATTTCGATGAATTCTGTATAAAATATACTTCTAAAAATATTGATATTTTTATTGATAGTGGAAGTGAAGAATTAGGTAAAGTTTATGTTTATTTTCATAATGAGAATAAATCATTAACAAAAGTAGAACTCAAAAACAAAATGAATAAATTAATTGAACAATATGAAGATGATAATTTGAAATTAATTATTCTACTTAAGGAAAAAGGTATTGGATCTATTTTAAAAGAAGTAAATAAAGAAGAATATAAAAATGTAGAAATATTTCTTAACAAAAATATGATTTTTAATATTACACATCATCAGTTAGTACCAAAACATATTATATTAAATGATGAAGAAATAAAAGAATTACTTGAAAAATATAGTACTACTCTTAATAAATTACCAAAATTATTAAGAACTGATCCTATTGCTAAATATTACGGTATGAAACCCAATCAAGTATGTAAAATTATGCGTAAAAGTCCAGAAGTTGGGGATTATCCTTATTACCGTTTAGTAAAATAAATAATTAATATAATAATTAAAATAAAAATTAATAAAGAAAATAAATTTCTCATATTTTTATTTTTACATAAATTAGTAAAATCTTCAATATTATCTAAATTTGCTAAATTTTTTCTATTATTATCATAATTATAATTTATTTTATCATTATTTTGTTGTGTACGTGTATTCATCGTTTTGTATGGATAAACATAAGTTGGAAGACCATTTTCAGTGAAATTATTAGGTCTTGGATATGTTTTATAATCTTTTGATTTTGACAAATAATAATTAGTAGTTGGGTGAAACAATGTTTGATTATCAACAATGGTGGGATTTTCAAGATTTATTGGCATTTGTACTGGTTGTTCAACTGTATATTCTTTTGCCTTAATATTATCAAACAAATTCCAATCATAGTCTAAACCAAATTGATTTCCTCTTACAAAATTGGCGTTATCACTTCCACCTGATTGATTACAAACAACACCAATTACACCTTGACGTTTATTATCCATTAAATAACATGAATCTTTGGAGTAAGGTTGTGCCTTAAATTCTGGACAATTTTTATTACCTTGATAAGGTACATTTAATTGTTGATTTCGAGGAGGTGGACTTAATGTATTACAATATTGTGATTCATCATTTTTTCGTGATGTTGGTTTTAGCGGCATTGGATGTGGCGAACTACCATAATATGTTGGATCTGGAACACTTGGTGCTGGATTTTTTTGAATAGGTACTGGTAATATCTTTTGAGCATTAGTGCCCACAGTTATATTATATTTTTGATTAACAACACTCATATATTTAATAGATATATAAAATTTTATTTTTTATTATTTAAAAAATTACGTTGTTCTGGTTCTAAATAAGTTATATCTAAAATTTCAAAAATATGAGCTTCATTTTTTAAATATATTTTTTCATTGGTTTCTAAATGAGTTAAACAATATTCATTTAAACTATAATTATTTTCTAAACATTTATTTCGTATATATACATTAAAATATTTATTACCCGTAAAATACATGATTGAACTATAATAAGATTGATAATCAATAAACATTAAATCAATTCGACATATAATAGAATAACCAGGTATTTTACACATACCTAAGAATTTTTTAGTAGCATTTTTAGTCATTTCATCCACAATAATATTTTCTTTTTTAAGTTCCTTAAGAATTTCTTTTAGAAAATTATAACTTTGATTTTGATTTATATATTTAGGGTGACTTATTAAAAAATCAATATCCCCAGAATCTTTACTATTACGTCGATAACTACCACAAATTTCAAATAATAATTCTTTATTTATATTTTTTAAAATTTGACTTACTTTTTTTTTTAATTTGTCAATTTCTTCTCGTGGTATACGAATTTTTAAATCATCATAATATTTTAAACCCAATTCAATATTATGTGTTAAAGAAATTTTATTTTCTGATACTTCTTTTTTTAATTCTTCAATCGTTGTTAATCCTTTACTTATCCATTCTTTTGCTTTTGCTTGTCCTACACCTACAATAGCCATAAAATCTTCATAACTTTTTTCTTGAATATTCTGATTTAATAATTCTTGAATAGAACCATTTTTTAATATATCATCAATATGAATAGCTATTTTTTTACCTATTCCTTTAATTTCATTTTGTACTTGTGTTCCTGAAGTAATAATTTTGTCATATTTTTTTAAGGAACTAAGTGCTTTATTTAAAGCAGTTATTTGCCATTTTTTATCTATTTTTCCATAATATGAAATTTTAAGTTTTTCAAGTTGCTCTATTATTTTCTGGTTCATTTTATCTTAATTTAATTTAATGATTTTATTTTAAATATTTTTTTATTTATAAATAGTAAAGATGAGTGGAAACAATCCAGGTGATATGGAACTTAATGCTAATAATGCTGCTTTAGTAGATGCTATGCAACAAGCTTCTGGTGTTAATACAAATATTGATCAAACAATTAATTCAAAAAATAATAATTTAATTCAAAAAAATAAAATTAATTTACAACAAGAAATTGCTATTGCTGATAAACAAAAATTATTATTAACTCGTTCAAGAATGCTTCAAGTAAGTATGGATAAAAATGCTTATAAAACAAAAATTATGTACACATTAATAGCTATTATATTATTTATATTTTTAGCTACTTTAGGTATTTATGCATTTTTATCTAAAAAAAAAGTTAATAAGTAAATAAATAAATAATTTTATTTTTATCTTTTTTTATAATAGATGGAAGCCTATGATCCTAAACATTATAATGTATTTGAAGGTCCTCAAAATAAGAAAGCATTTAAGGGAATAAAAATGTTTGATACAACTTGCGTAGATCCAGATAATTGGATGGTTGAAAAATTTGATTCTCAATGTGAAGAAGTAGCACAAGAAAATAAATCTTTTTTAGAAAAATCTCTTAATACTTTAGAAACAATTATGAATGACGATAATAATACAATGAATGTTAACCCTCCTTCTGAGTTAGAGTCATTTTCAAATTTAGAAGAAACAATTGAATATAATAAAAAATTAAGTGAAAAACAAGAAGTTCAAAAAGATAATATACAAAAAATACAGGATAAAGAAAAATTATTAGAAAAAACAGATGCTTTATTAAGAACAAGTTATGAGCGTAATAGTTTTAAGAGAAAATTGATTTATAGTTTAGTAGCAGTTATATTTTTAATGTTTATTTTAAGTATTGGATTTTATATACATTATGTTCGAGATTTTAAACCACCTAAATAATAAATTTTTATATGTTTTTTTTTATTGATTTAAATTAGAGATGAATTTAAATCCATATAACTGGGATGATTTAAAAATAAAAGATGATAATTTTGAAAATATTACTTTTAATCAACAACCCAATAATATCTATGATTTTCAACTTTTAAATGAAAATGCCGATTATAATGATTATGGAGAAAATCAACAAATAGTTGAATCATTTCAAAATAATAACAAAGATGAAGATTATGAAAATGAATTTGATTATGTATATGAAAATTTTAATTCAAATATTTTAGATATTGTAAAAGCAGAACAATATGATAATTCTGACAGTAGCGATGATGATTCTGAAAGTAGCGATGATGACTCTGAAAGTAGCGATGATGAAAGTATAGAAGCTTTTAGAAAGAGAGGTAGAGGTAGAGGTAGAAAGAAAGGTAGAAGAAAAAGTAAATTTCAAAGAAATAATAAAAAAAG